>OGPY01000817.1_pt1 | contig 26757 bp, 22 predicted proteins | sample 1553121 | NCBI WGS metagenome assembly OGPY01 (sample SAMEA2580004, study PRJEB22360) | human gut metagenome
CAATCCCCACACCCAGTTTTCCATTTTTCGCAGTCTAAAGAATGGCCACAATTTGCTGTATACATAAATTCCGCATGAAGAGTGATTACAGTCTTTATTTTGGATTTCTTAAGCCAACCTATCAATCTATATATATTTACAAAATAACCATTGATGCATTGAATATGGACTATATCTGGTTTTTCTTTTTTTATAACACGAATTAGCTTATTTGTAGAAAAAAAGCAACCGCCATACATGACTCCTGTAAATCTTGTAATAAGATTATTCAACTTTGCATACCACTCAGGACATGTTTTATAAATTCCTTTTTCGTTAACAACCTTACCTCGGCCATAACAAACAATTGATTCAACACCCTTGTTTAATAGTCCTTTATGTATATCAAATGTAATTTTTCCAGTGCTGCCTTTTTTGTAAACATTATTTACTTGCAGAACTTTCATATTTTACTGCTCCTGATAAAAAATTTCTTTACGAATTATCTTTGGTGTACGCTCTGGTAAATGGTTTTTTCTTGCCAAGCCCAAAGCATTTCCAATCACCTTTTTGCGCACCCCACAATCATTAATCAACTCGCAAAGTTTTGTCTCTAAATCATCTGATTTAACACAACAAATAGCTGCATTAGACTGCTTTAAATAAGAAATAGATGCAATTTCTTCTGGTCCATATGCAAAAATACATGTTCCACTAGATAAAGAATCGGCAATTTTAGTCGAAACAGAATATTTTACACATTGTCTTATCTTTTTATCAAAAGATTCAGTATGGATTACGGCCAAACTATTTTTCATAAGGTCCTGAACTTCTTTTGAGCCAACCGATCCATGAAAAACTATACCATTATTTTCAATCATGCCACCCAGAATTTCTTGTCTTGATTCTGAAGAATATACATCTATATGATTAGGATTAAAATTGCGTTCTCTCAGAACACGACCTATTTCTATCAATTGCTTGTCTCTCTGATAGCCTAAATTTCCTAAATAACAAATTTTCCTGGTTTTCTCATCATCTTTTCCTGGTGCTATGTCACTAATCGATGTTGGAGTATGTATCGTAATACACTTTTTTTAAAATAATTGTGAATAATCAGCACTCATCTTATCACAAATACAAAAAATTTTTTTTGCATAACTCATCGTCCTATTAACGGTTTTAATAAAAATTTTATGCTGAAATCTACCAAGCAAACTATCCGAGTTCTTATTATAAAAATAATAATCATCCATGCAAGACACATAAAGAGGAATATCTCTTGAAACAGCAATTTTCCTTGCAATATCATACATAAACGCATAATCACCAGATGCAAAGAAAACGCAATCTGGCTCAAATTCATCAAGCCATTTTTGCAAGGCTTTATTATTCCAATGTGACAATTTCCACCATAAATTTCTTGCAAGATATACTAATGGAGTTCTTTTTCTCGCTCTCTGATATATAGAAGCTGTAACTCCAATATCAGTTCTCGAATCATTTCTACTAGTTCTAATGTCGTTTTCAGTGAAAACTTTGCCCGCTTTAAAGCCAAGAATTGACTTAATTGCATCTTTATCTGTTATGCGGTAATAATTTTTGCAAATTTTCGAAGTAGGTATTTGTGAATGAATATAAAATTGTGCTAGTTCATTTGAATCAAAGTCTTTAAAATATCCCTCTAATGTTTTTCCCATACTTTCTGTCTTAGAAAAGACATTATGACTTACAATCAAAACTTTCAAAAAAACTACTCCATTCAAATTAATTTATCTTCATCATTGTATTCATTAGTAATGATTTTTTGATGATTAAAATCCCAACTTTCTGCGTGTTGTTCATATTTTATCCTATCTGATGAAGGAGGCTTCATGTAGTCACCAAAACGTTCAGTCAAAAAATCATGTAGTCTACCTGGAACTTTCAGTTGAACAGTTTCGAATGGTGCATATACAGGATTATCAAACCATTTGCGTTTATATATGCCTTGCTTAAAAACGGCTTTCCCCATAAAATTACAGTAATAATCAGTACTCATATGCCTATACTTATACACCTGTTTCAAACCATGTTTAACAAGAAACCTTTCTGGAAACAATTTTGCAGTTTTTATAACCAATCCTCTTATTCCAGTATGTCGATTTTTTTCACGTAAAGCCAAGCCTTTAGTAATGACGTATTTCGCCCAAAAACATTGTTTCAATTGAAGAAAAGTATTATCAGGACAACTATGAAGAATAAAAATGTCAATATAAATTCCATGGTGAATATCCCAATCTGAAACAGTATCTTCTATAAAGCTTGTTCCATTCATTCTTACTTTAGCTATCGTGATCATTTCATCTGTTAATCCCCACTCTTGCAAATAAAATCTATCTTTATCACCATTTTTTTTAAACAATGCTCTGAAACGTTCATAATTATCAGGTGTCATAAAAATATCAAGATCATCATCCCAGGGAATAAAACCGCCATGTCTTTTAGATCCCAGAGCTGACCCTCCCATGAGACAATACTCTATCCTGTTTTTCTGGCAAAAAGAGTCGACATAAACCATTATTTCAAGTATTTTGTCCTGTATTTCAAGCAAACCATATTTATCTTCAAGATTTTGGCGCATATACTTTAAACTCATTTTGCTCTCCTTAGTATCTTATTTCCAATTCGCCTTAAAAACCCAGGCAAGTGGTAGTAATAGTATCTCCAATCCATTTTATAATTTAAATATTTTTTGTAAGCCTTTTCCATTTAATTATTAGCCACTAAAGATAAATAATCTATTCTATATGCTGGCGGCGTCTCTATCCCAGAAAAACGATTATTCATTTTAATAACATCCCAATCATATTCTTTAATAATTAGATGTTGTTGCATTGATTTAAAAAAATCTTCACCATTCTTTGTATTACAAACAAACATAGACACGCAAGAAAATCTATCTATGTCAGGTTCATAATGATTTACTCTATGAAAATCACCTATCGTTATATCTCCAACCCTATTTTCAGTGGCATACGGGCAGGAATAACATATTTTCCTGCATGTTATTCTGTCTTGGTAAGCATAGTAATACGGAAAAGTCATATAGATGTCACGCTTGGTTTGAAATTTGCCTGTAGACAAGTCTTGATATTCCAACCTGTAATAGTGAGAAGATGCTGATTTATATTTATCCCTAAAAACAAAATTTAATATCTTAATTTCTCTCTTACGCTCAATAAACTTAATAGAATCATCAAATTGTTTTTGCCCTCCGACTCCATGTCATACAAATTCAATACATAAGAGATTATTATACCCTTTTCGAAGATAATTTTTTAACGCAGAAATCTGACACGGAGATGAACAGTATAAAACAAATCTACCAGTATCTAAATCTCTTCGAATTTTTTCAAAACTGCCTAACGTGTTACAAAGCAGATACTTTGATTTATACAAAGATTCAAGTTCATTTATAGTTTCAGCACGCGTCACCCTCAAACGTAGATTCTCGTCAAAAGCCGCACCATATACAACTCCGCCTTGCCTAACTATCATCCTAGAAAATAAACCAAACAAACCACCACTGGATCCCCATTTTCTTATCGACTCATCTTTACAATATGCTGAGCCACAAGAAAATTTACCGTCGTTTTTATTCTGATTTATAATCGGACAAACTGCTTTACAAATACCGCAATTTACACACTTTTTGTCATCTACCTGCACTTGTTCAAAACCATATTTGTCTGTAATAACAGTCACTGCTTCTTTAGGGCAGACCTGAACACACGCTCTACAGCCGCAACATCTATCTGTTCCTACTATTTCCACAATATCCCTCTTATATTTTTTTTAACTTTTCAGAAAGCAGCGTTGAAGAAGTTCCATCCGTATGAGGCAAAAAAACCATATCAACACCAACTGATGCCAGCTTTTTTTCAATTTCATTATACATATTAGAACCTTTCCAATCATCACCATGAAAAACAGCATCAAACTGTAACTTTTTCCAGGCCTCATACTTGTCCATATTTTCCTGTGCTATTACTTGATCAACATACTTTATTGCCTCAACAATAGCAATTCTTTCTTCAAATGGAACTATTGGTCTTTTGTGTTTATATGATTCAACCAATTTATCGGTACTTACACCAACAATCAAATAATCACACCTTTCTTTCGCCCTTCTTAGCAAATTAAGGTGCCCTATGTGAAACATATCATATACTCCAGTTGTATACCCAATTTTATATTTTTTCATATATCAAAATCCCTTACTTCGTTCTAGCAAATTTTTGAAAGATAAACCCTCTTAATTTGTTTGGCATTAACACCTGTAAAACTAACCTCTCAGAAATATTTATCAAATATCTTGGCTTGTTAATGATGTTATTGTCAAGCATAAACTTCTGCAATTTAGCCTCACTCTGAAAATATTTTATGCCTCCACGACGCCGATACATTTCTTTGCCCACTCTAACATTAACAAGAACATCATCTATGTTCATAAAACTTTTATTTGCTAATGCCATCCTAATCCAAAGATAATAGTCCTCTTCACAATACCAATCAATAAAGCCTCCAACTTCTTCAACAGAAGTTTTTTTGAACATAACAGTTACCAAATTCATCGGACAACGTTTTTTCATATAAGTTTTGACATCTGCATCATGTAAAGGCACAATTCTCTTCCCAACTATTTCATCTTGATTTCCAACGAATTCTGTAATCATGCCGCCAACAATATCCACCTCAGGATGATTTTTAAATGATTCTATCTGTTTTTCAAAACGATTTGTTGAGCACAAATCATCTGCATCCATAATTGCTACGAGTTCATTTTTGCATGCACTTAAACCTGTTTTTCTTGCAAAACCATGTCCCTGATTATTTTTTAATCGGATTACATTAAAAATAGGCTCTTCTTCATATTTCTCTATAATCCTATTCAAATTATCTGGCACTGGGCCGTCCACAACTAATACAATCTCATCAGGTGGTAAAGTCTGCTTTAAAACACTATTGACCGCTTCATCAAACCATTGAGCATTATCACCACCATATACACACATAGAAACTGTATATTTATAGCTTGTTAACTTCTCACTAATTACATTTTCCTTTTCATTTAAAACCATTTTCGAACATTTTTGTTTTTCTTCGTATTCTTCTTTACCTACCTTCCCCATCCTCAGCAAATAATCTCCAAAATCCTCAGCAGTAGCCATATCGTCCTGAGTGATACCCTCTTGCTTTATAAAAGCTTTCTTAACAGTATCGACTATGATCTTGACATCACCTGCAAAGCTTACATTCTGAATATATTTTCTATCCCATTCAAGCTTTTCTTCCCATGAAATGCCGTTACGACCATTTACCTGAGCCAAGCCTGACAAACCTGGTTTTGCAGTATGTCTAGCCCTTTGCTCTTTCGTCATAAAGGTCATATCTCTGACTAATTGTGGACGTGGACCAATTACAGACATTGTACCATTCAAAATATTAAATGCCTCCGGAAGTTCGTCAAGACTTGTATTTCTCAGCCACTTGCCAAACTTCGTGAGTCTCACATCATCTGGAAGAAGCTCACCATTCTCATCACGTTCATCAGTCATAGTACGAAACTTGTACATTTTAAATACCGTTTCCTTGCCGTCTTTGCCAATCAGACCAGGACGATCCTGAGTAAATAGAACCGGACTTCCCAATTTCAGTTTAACAAGAGCTGCAACGCCCAAATATAGCGGAGAAAAAACAACTATAGCAGCCGTAGCGCAGGCTATATCGAGTATTCTCTTGCCATACTTCTCATAGAAGCCCATTTTTCTTTTTTCAATAGGCTCTATCAAATCTGCTTCATATGTAGTTTTCTCAGCTTTTTTCTTCATAACATGAGCCGCAATTGCAGTAGCACCTACAACAGCGCCCGTAAGCAAAGCAAATTTCTTACTCTTTTTCAAACTGCCTCTCCTTACTCAAAACAACTCCTGATAGCCCAAATAATTCTCTCCTGCTGTTCCTCAGTCATCTTATTATCACTAGGCAGGCAAGCGCCTCTGTCAAAGATATCAGCGCCTACATCTTCTGCACCGCCTGCAATATAAGCATTTGTGCGGCATCTGATACTGCCGTTGCGACCAACGCACTCGTGCATTCTGTACATAGGCTGCATGTGCATTGGCTTCCATATTGGTCTTCCCTCTGCATTTATGCTTGCTATCGCTTCCAAAATTTCAGTAGGACAAGTCTTGCCGGCTTCTTTGATGTACAAAGCCTCGCTGTCATTTCTGACCTGCTTGCACATTGCGTCTTTATCTATGATAAGTGCAGACAGCCAATAATTTGGCTCTGTTCCCTCAACGATAGGATTCATTTTAACAGGAAGTCCTTTAAGACCCTCTTTGTATCTCTCGTATATTGCTTTTTTCTGCGCAATATGCTCCTCAAGATGCGGATACTGACCACGAACGACTCCTGCAATAACATTCGACATACGATAGTTGTACCCGACCTCTTCATGCTGATACCATGCCGCATTCTCACGAGCCTGCGTTGACCACTTACGAGCCTTATTTGCATCTTCAAGGCTGTTCGTCAGCAAGCATCCGCCACTAGAACCTGTTATTATCTTATTGCCATTGTAGCTTACAGCGCTGTAATCACCAAAGCTTCCGCACTGTCTGCCGTCAATGGTAGCACCCATAGCTTCAGCAGCGTCCTCGATCAAAAGCGCACCATGCTTCTCGCATATCTTCTTTATCTCGTCCATTCTTCCAGGAAAACCGTATAACTCAGCGCTTACTACCAGCTTGACTTCAGGATACATCTCAAAAGCCTTTTCAAGCGCCACAGGATCCATGTTCCAAGTATCTCTGTCAGTGTCGATAAAAACAGGAATACCGCCCTCGTAAACAACTGGGTTGAGAGTAGCGTCAAAGGTCATGTCGCTGCAAAAAACTCTCCTGCCCTCAAGAGCGCCATGAGATATAGCAGGCTTGCCATAAAGCCTCTCGCCAGCAAGCTTACAGCACAAGTGAAGCGCAGCCGTGCAGCATGAAAGGCCAACAGCATACTTGACTTCAGACTTCTCCGCCGCTATCTTCTCGACCTCATTTATATTCTTACCGATTGTAGACATCCAGTTGGTATTATAAGCCTCAGTAACATATTCAAGCTCCTCACCATGCATTGTAGGTGACGCAAGCCATACTTTTTGTTTAAAGGGTTCTATTTTTTCCATTATTTTTCCCTCTTCCATATTTACTTCATATAAGTAACCATAATTACACTTATTCACGTTAATAATTTTATCACAAAATTTTAATCTAGTCAAGTATTTACCCCATACTTATGTATATTTTTTCAAAAATCGTACATTTTCAGTGTAATATACAATGCTAACCATTTACAAAAAGCTCAGTTTGTGCAATTTTATACTAAGCTGAAAGCTATAATTTTCTTCATTTAAAATTGTTAAATCATGAAACGTTTTGAATAATATTTTTACCACAAGATTTTTGTTCCAGACAAAAGCTGACTTGATTTTTATCTGCATTTTACACGGCTTTTATTGATTATCAGGCAAAACCAGCATATAATCATAATAGTAATTATGGCGAAGTATGAGAAATATGATTGGAGCGGTGTTTATGATAGTAAAAATTTTCTGTGCGGTTTTGGTAGCCCTTGGAGTGAGCGTTGCAATTGTTCTAGGCGGTCTGATAATTTTGGCTTCTTGTGTTAGTGGCAGAAAAAAGCCCGCTGGTGACAATACCGCTGATGACGAGGACACATTTATTTACACAAATTATATGCAGGGATTTTACCTATAACTTTTTCTATCCTGCCAAGCTTTTTAAATAGTATACTCATCAAGTGGAGAGTGCTTTGCCCATAAGCATTCTCCACTTTTGTATACCATTTTTTATTCTATCACTCGACCCCCAAAAAACTATTGACACAGCCTGAAACTTGTGCTATACTCTCAACAAAATCAAATGACACTACACGCAGAAAGGGCGTTTTATAATGACTGAAAAAGAAAAAATGCTTGCGGGCAAGATATATGACTCCTCCGACAAGGAGCTTGCAGAATTGAGGACAAAGGCTCACAAGCTTTCACAGCAGTACAGCAGTTTGTATGAAGATGATGAGAGAAGAAACGCTATCATTGACGAGCTTCTGCCCGACCATGGCGAGGGATTTTTTCTCCAAGGTCCTGTGTATTTTGACTATGGCGTTTTCACAAAGTTCGGCTCAGGCTGCTATGCAAACTTCAATCTGACAGTGCTTGACACCTGCCCTGTGACCATTGGCGACAACGTGTTTTTCGGTCCCAACTGCACCATTGCCACACCTGTTCACCCATTCAGATGGCAGGAGCGTAACATGAAGAAAAAGTCTGACGGCACTTTTTATGATGATGAATACGGCAAGCCTATCACCATACACTCCAACTGCTGGATAGCGAGCAATGTTGTCATCACAGGCGGAGTTACCATAGGCGAGGGCTGTGTTATCGGTGCAGGAAGCGTTGTCACCCGTGACATACCGCCAAATTCTCTTGCGGCAGGAAATCCATGCAGAGTTATCCGTGAGATAACTGAGGAGGATTCTATCAAGTACAAAGCAGAACTTTTCTGAGCATAAAAAATACCCCTGACCAGAAAATGATCAGGGGCATTTTTATCGTCTGTCGGATCATTGAGTATAGACCCATTTTCTATCGGACCACGCTCCGTTATAAGTCTTTCCGCCTTTGACAGTGTAGCTTCTTACACGTACGTAATATTTTTGATATCTTGCAAGTCCAGAAACTGTCTTTTTATCGGTGCGGTTGTTTGTTACCTTTACGCTTTTTGCTCCCTTAAAGTCGGAACGCTGTGAGTATGATATTTCATATCCCGTGGCAGACCCTTTCTGTGCATAATCTATAAAGAAGCCTGCATATGTGCCGTAAAGCTTCTGTATCACCTGCTTTGCAGGATAGATAGCAAAGCTTTTGGTGATAACTCCGCCGTAAATGCCCTTGCCTGTGATAGTCACCTTTGCGGTGCCGACCTTGGTGTTTGCAGAATATTTCACAGTGTAGTCTGTGCCGTTTTTAAGTGTCTTTGAGCCGTATTTTACTGTGATCTTCTGCGTTATCGCCTTGCCGGTAAAGCTTTTTGAAGAAATACCGCTGACCTTTGCGTTTGCAAAATTAGTCTTTGCCGTCACAATGCTTTTAGCGTCTGACCAATTGCCGTAATAGGTCTTTCCGCCCTTGACAGTATAAGAGCGAACTCTTACATAATATGTCTTTGAAGCCCCTAATCCAAGTACCGTCATCTTATCCGTCTTGTTGGTGGTGAATCTGTATGTGGAAGCATTTGAAAAATCAGATCTTGTGCCATACTGGACCTCATAGCCTGTTGCAGATCCTTTCTGCACAAAATCCACAAAAAAGCCCTTGTATCTTGTTTCAAGCACCTGTATCTGCTGTTTTGCAGGATTTATAACAAAAGAAACGGTCTGCTTGCCCTTATAGTTTCCGTAAAATTCAACTGTTATCTTGCCCGTGCCAACATTCACGTTTGAGAAATACATCACCATATAATCAACATAACGTTCAAGGGTCTTATTGCCGTCCTTTATAAGCACATCAGGTGTTATCTCCTTGCCGGTGAACGACAGTGGTGTAGCGTAATAAAGCTTGACCTTGGAAGCGTCCTTTGGCTGGATAGTAAAGCTTTTTGCAACAGAGCCTCTGTATTCGCCTTTTCCAACAAATGTCATTTTTGCAGATCCTGCGTTAAGATTGGTCTTATAATAAACAGTGTAATCCACGCCCTCTTTAAGCGCTTTGCCCTCATAGGTGAGCGTTACGTCAGGCTGTTCAATATTCTTTCCTGTGTATGTGAAGCTGTTCTTGAAGCCTGATATCTCGCAGTCTGCAATAAGCTTGCTGTCAGAATACTCCGCTGTGACAGTCATATCCTCCGTGACGTTTTTATAGTCCTTGTCCCAGCCTGTAAAACGCAGACCCTTTATAGCAGGGGCTTTCGGAGCTTTTGCAGACTTACCATATTCCACTGTCTGCTGACTTATCACCTTGCCGTCCTTATCCACAAACGTAACGTTATATGTATAAGGCTTCCATGCGGCATAAAGGGTCTTTGCACCGCCTGAATATGATATGCTTTCTATTCTTTCACCAGAAAGTGCAGCGTTATCATACCAGCCTGCAAAGTCTGCACCCTCTTTTGTCGGTTCGGAAAGCGTCACGCTTTCGCCTTTGCTGAGGTATTCTGGATTGCCTGTGCTGTTCGTGCCGCCATTTAAAACATAGTCGATAGTGACAAATTTTGCTTCAACAAGCTTTGCCTTTACTGTGCTGTCAGCAGTATAAACTGTGTTCGCATCGACAGCAATGCCGTTCTTGTACCATTTAAGAGCATAACCGCTTTGCACTTTGACAGCAGGATATTTCACCTTGCCGTCCTTATCAGTGCAGGCATAATGCTTGCCGTCGGGGGCTTCAAATGTTATCTTGTGCGAAGCCTGCTCCCCAGGACGAGTTAGCCTTGCTTTGCCGTCTGCCATTGTCCACCTGCCGCTGTCTGTCTGCTTTCCGCCAATGGTATTCAGCGAATAAGCTGCAGAGCTTGTAACGTTAGACAAAGCCGTTTTCTTTACCTTGCTGTCAGAAAAGTTGCCATTATACCAGCAACCGGCATATTGCTGTCCATAATAAAAAGCGTCATTATCGATACTGCCCACCATAGCTTTAGCATTTGAACTGCTTGACTTTGCAAGGTCTGAAGCACACTCTGTCAGGGTCAGACCACCTGCTTTGCCCACGATTCCGCCTGCTGAGCTTGTACCCTTGACAGTTCCGCTGAACGTACAGCGCTGGATAGATACCGCATCAAATTCACCTACGATCCCGCCTGCGTACTTACCGCTGACAGTTATTTTCTCAGCACTGAGATCTCTTATCTGCGCTCTGTCCTCAGCATAGCCGAACAGACCTGCATAAGAATTATTTTGGATAACAGCGTTTTTCAGAACGTGTCCGTTGCCGTCAAAATATCCGCAAAAAGGCTTTGAAGCCGTTCCTACTGCCGATATCTTTGCACCACCGAAGTCGATGTCTTTTTCAAGCACAACACGCTTTCCTGCAAAGCTTTCACCGCCTGATACACGCTTTGCGAAGTTTTTCCAATCCGTCGCTGTCTTTATAACAAGGCTTTGTTCCTTTATCTCTTTCGCCTTTGCCTTTATAAGAAGCTTGGCATTGGTAATATCGTTCTTTGATGCGTTTTCGTCTGCAATAACTTTCTTGCCGTTGTTGACCTCACGCTCATAACCGCTCTGCTTTTCATACTTTGCCACAAGTGTTTCAAGCTCGCTTTTATCAGACTTATCTATATCATCGGTATAGGCAAATATTATAGGCTGACCAGTATAAGCGTCCTTGTCGGTAACGTCCGTCCAACTGTCGCCGTCATTGGAAATATACGCCTGACCAGGCTTCATGACCCCGTCTGAATAGCCATAAACGGTCACATAGCCTGAGCCGTCATCACCGCTGAATGTCATCACGACAGAATATCTTTCGCCCTCGTCAAGCTCAACATCAGGGATATCCACGGTATAAAAGCCGTCGCTCTGCACCTTTCCGCTGACCTCACATTCAAGTATCCCAACAGGAGTGCTGTCTGAAACAGAAGTGTAGACCTGCACGGTGTAGTCAGACTTTCCAGTGTAGCCAAGATACATAAAGCCCACTTTGTCAAGAAGCTCGTCTTTTTTTGCTGTAAAAACATCAGCACCGCTCATTTTGTTTTCATTGCTAACATAAAATATAGAATTATCCTTATTAGCAGGATAATGGTAATTATTATCACAGCTTTCAGTGAGGTCGAACGCCACCCAATCGGTCATTTCTGCCTCTTCATAGGATATCCAGTAATAACCGTCCGTGCCACTGGATACTCCCCAAGAGCCTTTCACAAGCCATGCCCCGTTTTTCTTTGGCTGATAGCCTGCAAGGAAATTTGACTTGCTATAATTATCGTCCCAGCCCACTACGCTTACGGCATGATTTATTCCACTATATTTTGTAGTTTCCGGATCGTAATAGCTTTTGTTATCAAAGGTCATATACAGGTCGTCTGCATAATAGCTCACCATTACTCCGCCAAGCTCTTTTATCTTGTTTTTAATGGCGTTTCGTCCGCCTGTGATAGTGGAAGCGTAATTAAGCTGATATTCGCAAACGCCCTTTTTCTCCTCAGATACGATAGTGGCTTCCGTTCCGTCGGACACGAAAGGCTCATATTCATCATAGCAAAGTCCCCTATGAGCCGCCATAGCAAGGGACGAATCCATCCACGTTCCGCCGCAATCCCATATTGACTCGTCAAATCCGCCGTTAGCATATGTAGAGAGGACAAGGCTCGGCACAGAAAACTGCACGTTTTGATTTTCAAGCCCCTTTTGGATAAGATTGCTCTCTGTGCAGGAAAGTGCCGCAAACGCCCAGCAAGTGCCTGTCTGGAACTGATTTTTGATAGTCGTCAGCGTATTCTTAGATCTGGGGTCATATTTCGCAGGCAGCGAAGCCGTTGCCTTTTGTGCGTAAGCTGAAACCCCGTCGTCCGTATCGACCAAATCTTCATCAGCGATCTCCGATTTTTCCAGACCTTCCTTTTCGTAGCCATAACCATTATCAGTAAAAATTATCCTGCCCATCTTGAATTTCGGGCTGTCATTATCTCCGCCATGCTCCATATCCGCAAAAGCTGCGCAAGGAAACTGCACTGACAATATCGCCGCCGTCAAAATGGCGGCACATTTATAGATCACCTTCATAAAGATCTCCTTTCTGCTTTTCTGTTATTTAGTTGCACAAAGTTTCTTTTGGTTACTATTTTAATGATTACTTTTTTATCTCTTTCTCCCCACTGAGATAATATTTTTCTTAGTAAGCACAAGTAGCACAATGCCAAGCAAAAGTATCAGCGGCCAAGTAAGATACGGTCTTTTATCATTATCAATATCGGTCACGACCTTATCAGGCTCACCATTTTTATCAGTGTTGTAATACACGTTCACTTTTTCGTTCTGACTCACATAATATGTGCCTGTGAAGATCTCTCTTGTGTACTCCTTGCCGCCAACATCAAAAGCGACAGTTATGTAATATGTTTCAGCTTTGTTGCTTGCCTTTTTGTTATGTCCCCAAGTTTTCAACTCATGGTCTATCCACTTCACATAGCCTGTGGTTTTCTCAGCACTTGACATGAAAACCCTGTTTGAAACATACTTGCTGAGATTATAGATAGTAGAGAAACCACCCATAAGAATAAAAACGATACTCAGAGCGATAAGCCCTGCATTTTGCTTTTTCATTTGATATACCCCCTGAACAGAAATGTTGTGTTAATATGAATTTATTATATCATATGAGAACATGGAAAGTCAATAAGCCTATCCCATCTTTCCATAAGTCTTATGGACATATTTATTAGTACGGTTTTGATCGTTGAGGTAAGCCGCTATTTTCTTTCTGCTGTAAGGACTTTTTTATAAGATCATGTTGAAACTTTATTTTCTTCATTTTTTGAATAATTCTTGACTTTGTTACAAATCTGTGTTATACTAATCATAAACGAACGGTCGGTACGCATAAAAGGAGCGAAGCAACATGAAAACAACTGAGCAACAGCACAATGAGCGGAAACGTGAACTAATGGAAAAGTGCTTCGAGTGCTATGCGGAAAACGGGCTCACAGGCACAGGAATTAAAGCACTAGCCGATGCGTGCGGATGCACGAAAGCAAATTTGTATTCGTATTTTAAAAACCTTGATGAACTGATCATTGAGTCAACGGCATACTGTATGGAAAAGGTTGAGGACGACTTTATGGAGATGGCACCCACCGACCCCGAGGATGTTGTCCGTTTTGTGAAGGAGGTCCCGTATTGGACAGCAAAAAAGCACGGAAAAAAATATCGCCTGATGTATCAGATATATACGCACCCGAAGTATATCGAGTACGGCAAGAAATTCTTTGAGGGCGTGAACGAACGCTATACCGAGTACGCCAAGCGGCTGGAGCCGAAGATCGGCATTCCCTATACGGTCATCACGCCGCTGATCTTTATATTCGTCCGCGCCTGCGTTCATTATGCGATGTTTGAGGATGAATATTATCTGAAAACCCAGATGGAGGTCTTAAAACAGGGGGTCGCCCTGTTTGTGGATAAGTACAAAGCAAACCAAGCATAAGCCTATCGACCGCCGCTCATTTACGGCGTAGGCAGCGGTGCAAAGCTCCGCCGTGATAAACAATTCCGAACGGAGGAAAAAAGATGAAAACAAGAAAAAAACTACTCACAGGTACACTTTTGGCGCTTTGCACCGCTCTTTTGGTGCTTTGCAGCGTGCTTGCAATAGGATGGAGCAAGGCGGCAAAAACAGGCGACGCACTGCCGGAGGTGCGAAACAACGGCACGGCGATTCAGTGGAAATACAGCGACGAAGCCGACTGGCACAACCTTGTGGCGCTTACCGAGCTGCGGGGCACTGCCGGAGAAAACGGAGCAGACGGTAAAAATGGTAAAGACGGCTCTGACGGCATTAACGCCAAAAGCATAGAGGTGCAGCGAGCTGAAACCCACATACAGTGGCGTTACGAGGGCGATGAGTGGCAGGACCTTGTGGCGATAGCCGACATCACAGGCCCCACCGGGCAGAAAGGTGCAGACGGAGCAAACGGAAAGACACCGGAGTTCCGTGTAAGTGAAAACACCCTGCAGTGGCGCTATGTCGGCGATGAAATATGGCTGAACCTGTACGATCTTTCGGTTTTGAAAGGTCTTGACGGCAAGGATGGTATAAACGGAAAAGACGGAGCCGACGGCAAGGACGGAACAAACGGACAAAACGGCTCCGATGGCGCGGACGGCAACACCCCCTTCATTGGTGAAAACGGCAACTGGTGGATTGGAGAAACCGACACCAGCGTAAAAGCCGCAGGCATTGACGGCACAGACGGTGTTGACGGCACAGACGGCGAAAAGGGAGACAAAGGCGACAAGGGAGACAAAGGCGACAAGGGAGATAAAGGCGAAAAAGGAGATAAAGGCGACAAGGGCGATGCCGGTCAGAACGGCAGCTGTTCGGGGTATTTTCACGCCTCAAACGGCGGCACCGGCGCTTCATTCAATCAGCCGCTTCAGTTGTTTGAAGATTGCAATTCCGGAGGACTTTTTGTATGGGATCGAGCCAATAGAACCGTAACGCTGAAAGCCGGACATACATACAGTATTTCATTCAGCGGTTCGGTCTGCATTTCTCACGACATGGGTGGATGGTACTCGGTAGTATTGAAAGGCAGACAAGGCATTCTTAATGATACATTGATCGAAAGGTATATGAACGATGCAGATAATTCACGAGTGTGGATGCCGTTTGCATTCAACCGCATCTACAATGCCGGCAGTGATATTGTGCTGCAATATGAATTTATCCAGTTGACCCCCGGCACACAGCTGAACGGTGCTGTCTATAATATTACAATCATTGCTCTTGATTGAGCCGACATATACAAAACGGAGGTAGCAAGAAATGAAAAAACGAATACTCAGCATCCTGCTCACCCTTTGTATGGTTCTTTGCCTTGTGTCGACAAGTGTATTTGCCGAGGATAATATGGCAGCGAGTGGGACGGCGGAAGTTTCCACAGCGGCGGAACTGGTTTCAGCAATCAGATAAGCTTCATACGGAACAGTCAAACTGACGTCAGACATTACCATTTACACCACATTAGTGGTCAACCGCACCGTCACCCTTGATCTCAACGGTTATGTGCTGAAATACGGCAGCAGCAGTGCAGGGCATGTAATCACTGTGTCCAGTGGTATTTTGACAATTGAAAACAGTGACTATACAAAATCACACAATTTCCAAAAGAAGTATAATTTATATGTAAATGATTTTTTTTGAATTTTGCTCCGTTTAAAATCATACTAATTTTAGCTTTTAATTTTTTTCATTCCAAAAACCGCCCCATTTCGTTCTATAAATTACCTCTTATAATCAAATCATGCAGACATATAATATTATTGCAAGCCCGAAAAACAAATGAAAAGGAGATACGAAAATGAAAGGTATCACAACTCAGGAAGGCAGAGAAACACTCAACAAGTTCAAGATGGAAGCAGCTAACGAAGTTGGCGTAAACCTCAAGCAGGGCTACAACGGCGATCTTACAGCTCGTGAGGTCGGCTCTGTAGGCGGTCAGATGGTCAAAATAATTAGTCCTGAACAACAATGGATATTTACCCGAAACAGCGTAAGAAACACAGGTCATTGCATCGAGATTACATATGCCGTTAGACTGTCAGTATAGGAGCAGCACAACGATATATTTTCTTATCAAAACATCGCATTTGTAAAAACAAATGCGATGTTTCAATGTTTATTCTTTCAATATGTTAACCCAATCATCTGGAAATCCCATAAGTTTTTTATCAACGTGAGGGTACTTGTGAAAAAGTTTATCTAGTTTGTCCACAAACGCTGTCCAATGTTGATCATTAGTTATTAGATGTTTTATGCAAAGAAGAGTTGCAAATACACGGATACTGCTTATCCCCTTTTCTGTATATTGCTTATATAGCTTTGGCGTTTTAGCAAGATTAACATTATACAAACGTCCATAGTGTGCACAAATATTCCGCACAAAAGCAATGTGTTCGACCCAGCTTTCAAGATAAGTATATCCCACGCCATACAACGTTGCAACGGCTTTTTTGTCCTGAGGTTTCATATTTTTATAAAACTTTGAGAGCGTACCGAAACTGAACAGCTCCACCAAAGCGTAAAACGGAATTTTGCCGTCAGTATAATTATTTTTGAAATTCTTAACAAAAGGGGCTTTGCTATTTCTGGATATTTCCTTTTTTATCTCACAAAGAAAATCATAGTGATAGCCAGGATCATTAAAATTATCCGGATCTTCATATCCTAGTACACCATAAATATGTGAGAAATGATTAGCTACCCTACACCTGAGATTAACTTCGATTTGCTCTATCCAAGTAAATAAGAGTTGCCTGAAGTTGGCGTTAAACAGGTATAACTCAACGATTTGTTCAAAGGATATAGAACCATCAAAATTTTTATTTTTACCTTTTAGTCCAAGATCATATGCTTTTATCAAGCGGAAATATGAAATATCATTAAGAATTCGACGTGCATATTCTTCATTGACAATTCTCAACCCAAGCATTTTCAAGTTCTCGATTTGTTGATCAACATTCATTGATGGTTGCTGTTCTTTAAGCTGCATAAAAAAGTCCCCTAATAATTAAACGACCCGACGTGGTACGCATTGCTAAGAGGCGTGTCGGGTTCTGTTAATACTATTATATGCGATTTTTTCTAAAAAGTCAATGGTAAATATATCTAGATAGATGTCATGAAAATGAAATTATGTTATTCTTAAGTGCTATCACTCTTTATTATTTTTTATATTAAAGATAGAGTACAGGAATCATTGCATTGTCGAAAATATTAAATAATTGTAAAATCATCACATCATAACTTGACTTGCATTTTAGACAAGTGTATAATATCGTTATAGACAAACGTCTAATACGGAGGTGTGTAATGATAAACCAAATAAAAAAACTTCCAGATGCGGAATTTGAGATAATGAAAACTATTTGGAGTATGAGCGAACCTGTCACAAGTTCTCAGATAGCAGAAAAAATGAGCGACCATAATTGGAAATTACCAACTCTCACATCATTTCTTAAACGCCTTATTGAAAAAGGATTTTTAAGAACGGAGAAAACAGGTAAGGAGCGTCAGTATTATTCGCTGGTATCCCAATCGGATTATCTTAAATTTGAAACAGAAAATTTCTTTGGCTCGGTCCATAACAACTCACTTTCAAGCCTTGTTACAAATCTATACGAAACTGATAAGCTAAGCAGTCAGGATATCGATGAGCTGATACGTTTTCTTGAAGAAGTAAAGGACAGAAATAATGATAAATAATTTATTTACATATTTTATACGGAGCAATGTACTGATAGTGTGCCTGTATCTTTGCTGTAAAATATTTTTAGCTGTAGGCAAAAAGCGTCAAAAATTATCATTCTACAAGGTATGTTCAGCGTTGTCATTGCTGATAATATTCCCCTTAGACCTGACCACTCTTATTCCTCACCAGGCTGTCACCGCTGACGTAGTTCAGAATATTTACGTACAAAAATACATTTTTACAGAAACGCAGCATATTCCAGCTGTCAAGAAGATAATGCCTTTTCTTGTTGCGGTCTGGTGTATTGGTGTAGCTTTCAACAGCTTTGTTTGCATTTACAAGTACCTTGCCTTAAAGCGCTTTGTTGACCGCTGGGCAACAAAAAATGGTGTATACAAATGCGGCAATAAAAGCCTGAAAGTAAAAAAGTGCCCAGGCATTTCAAGCCCTATGCTTATGGGCGTGTTCGCCCCTGTAATAATTCTTCCTGACAATATCGCAGCTGATAATTATGATGTGGTATGTATGCACGAAAAATTTCACTATCTTAATCACGATATATTCATAAGGATAGTAATGCAGGTCGTTTGTATAATCAATTGGTTTGATCCGCTTGCATACAAGCTTTCACGCAGTATGAATTTGCTGTCTGAGATAGCTTGCGACGAAAAAGTTGTCAAGGAGATGAATGATACCGAGAAATATAACTACTGCGGTATGCTGATAAACAGATGTGAAAATGGTAAACAAGATACAGCATTTTCAGCGTGTTTGTATTCACAAAAAGAAAAGGTGAAAACTAGGATAAACGAGATAACTGCCAAGAAAAAGAAGTCATATGCAAATATTATAATACTTGTTGCTATAACTTTGAGCACGCTTATCCTCTGCTCTTTTGTTGACATTAATATCGATGACGAGCTAAGTTCGACCCACACCTTTAACAATGGTGAAATGGTAACAAAAGAGCCTGTTTTCGTGAATGAAGGTCAAAAAATAACTATAAAGATCGAACTTGACCTGTCCTCTGATTATTCAGACAAAGACGGAGAGTATATTGAACTAGGCTACTATCAGGACGGAACAGAACACAGAATTTTCTGTGACAAGACTGCAGGCAACGAGATAAATTTTACCGCTAATAAAGACGGCGACCACACTTTTTATTTAAAAAATTACGAGTCTGAATACCCAACCGTGTAAATGACAATAATACCCACAAAGAAATTTGGAGGTAGATTGTAATGAAAACAAGAGATCACGGTTTAAGCGAGAAGGAAATGGAGCTTGTGAAGCTCATCATGGCGGAGTGCGAAAGCACAGGCGATATTCAGGCTAAACTCAAGCGTTTGTTTGCAGGAACTATCGAGCAGATGCTTGAAGCTGAGATGGACGAGCATCTGGGTTATGAGAAGCATTCTGCCGCAGGCAACAACTCCGGAAACAGTAGAAATGGTTACGGCAAAAAGACCATTTCCAGCGATTACGGCGAGTGTGAAATAGCCGTTCCCCGTGACAGAAACGGTGAATTTGAACCTAAGATCATCGAAAAAAGACAGACTCACACGGACGAAATTGAGCAGAAGATCATGGCGATGTACGCTAAGGGAATGTCTCAGCGTGACATCGAAGATACCCTCAAAGAGATTTATGGTGCTGAAATATCTCAAGGACTTGTTTCACGAATAACCGACAAGATCCTTCCCGAAGTAAACGAGTGGCAGAACAGACCTCTTGACAGTATTTATCCTGTCGTTTTCTTTGATGGAATCGTTTTTAATTCGCGCAAGGACAATAAAATCATCAATAAGTGCGTGTACTCTGTACTCGGTATCAACATGGAGGGTCAGAAGGAGATTCTTGGAACATGGATTTCTGAAAATGAGTCAGCAAGCTTTTACGCAAGTATATGCTCAGATCTTAAAAACCGCGGAGTCACGGACATTTTCATCGCTTGTCACGATAATCTGACAGGACTTTGTGATGCGATCAACGCTATTTTCCCGAAGACAAAGAATCAGCTCTGCATCGTTCATCAGATAAGAAACAGCTGTAAATTCGTGCCTTACAAGGACAGAAAAGCTGTGTGTGCTGATTTAAAGAAAATCTACGGTGCAGTCAATCTTGACGACGCTGAATTTGCCAAGGAAGAGTTTCGTGAAAAGTGGGACAAGAAATATCCCAACATCATAAAATCATGGGACAAAAACTGGGCTGAACTGACAACATTCTTTGAATATCCGCAGGAGATCAGGAAGATAATATATACGACGAACGCTGTCGAAAGCTACCATAGAATGGTAAGAAAATTTACAAAATCAAAGGCGGTTTTTCCGACCGATGATTCCATACGCAAGGTCATCTATATGAGCGTCAAAGAGATAGCCAAGAAGTGGACCATGCCTATCAGAGACTGGGGTCTGGCGTATTCTCAGTTTGCGATATACTTTGAGGACAGATTTGCAGCCTAACGGCTGTCGGGGACTCTGTCCCCAAACCCCTGAGGTTTATCCGCTTTGGAAATATCCGGTGGAATATTGAAAACCGACGACATTTCTGCCGCCGCTTTCCACCGTTTTATCTCACAGCCTGCGTCAGGTCGTTCCTCAGCGTTGCCCTGTTTGGCTGCAATTTTAGTATTGTCAGAAATTTGGCGATTATTGCGTTTACACGGTTTATTTTTCGGAACCAAAATTACTCTGCATATAAAATAACCCTTTCGGAGTTTGACGTCAATGTTCAGTAACAAACAAAACCTCCTCTCGTATATTTTATGCGGATATATTCTTGGCTGTTTGTATACCATGCTTATCAGCGACGCCGATCCTATCTCAAAGTATTATGTATCGAACATTTCGCTGCTGCAATTAGTCATTCCCACCATCGCATTTTCAGCAACACTTTGCCTTATAACTGTTTTCAAAAGAGTTAATTTAAATTTGCTTTTGACATGATTGATATTTGCTTATTCGTTGATATCAATATGGAAAATGACCAATACCACAGCATATTTCGGCTTTGCCTGCATTGCTGTTTTGGCTATAATAATATTTAGGTTTGCTGATATAAAGGAAACTGAAATATTAAAATGCCGAAAAACGGAGATAATTTCAGTTCTGTTGTTCACGGTGATATCAGTAACAATATTGATGATCGGCACCGTATGCAGACTAAAAAGCTATGAATCATCGTGCTTTGATATGGGAATTTTTCTGCAAATGTTTGAATATATGAGTAAAACGGACAAGCAATACACCACGGTCGAACGAAATGTGCTTATGTCACATTTCAATGTGCATTTCTCACCCTGCTGGTATTTGCTACTGCCAATATATATGATATTTAGAAACTCGGTTGTTTTAGTCATATTGCAAGTGCTTATCATTGCAAGCGGAGTATTGCCGCTGATAAAAATATGCAGGCTTTACAAGCTCGGCAGAACTGACACCGTTTTGTGCAGCATAATATATCTTTTCTACCCTGCATTTTGCAGTTCTCAGTTTTTTGATATCCACGAGAATATGTTTTTACCTGCATTTATATTGTGGCTGTATTATTTTATGTGCAAGAAAAATCACATTGGTGAAGTTGCAGCGTGTCTGCTTATACTCTCAGTCAAAGAGGACGCAGGGGTATACATCATTTGCCTAGGTCTGTATTCCTTGTTTTCCAAAAAGAAAAAGACCAGCGGTTTACTTATCACTATAATCGGCATACTTGGCTTTATTGGCACAAATTTATACATAAACATTTTTGGCGAGGGTGTAAAAGTAAACCGATATGACATTTACTTGGCCGAAAACGACAGCGGACTTATTGCGGTGATCTTAAACGTCATAAAGAACCCGGCATATTTTGTGTCAAATCTGATAACAGTAGATAAACTGCTTTTCCTGCTGTTGATGACAGTGCCTTTTATTTTTGTTTGCTTTAAAATAAACAAAGCGTCAGATCTGTTTTTGCTCGTTCCGCTGATAATCGTTAACCTCAGCACAGACTACACATATCAATATAATGTAGATTACCAATACGTTTTCGGAAGCGGAGCAATGCTTTTCTGTGCTTTTGTTAAAGAGGTATCAACATTAAAGCAGAAACGAAAGGTATTACTTATATCCGCAATGTCAGCGGTCATACTTTTCTCGGTTACAGTTAGTGATAAAATACAGTTATACACCGAACGATATGAAAACACCGCACTTATAACGCAGACTAACGAATTTATCGACACCATAGACAAAACCGTCTGCATATATGCAGACACATATATAATACCGTCGCTTTACAAATTTGATAATGTATATCTTTTGGATAATGCTGATGTTTCAAAAGCTGAAATAATACTTCTTGACAACCGCAAAAATGATTATCAAGGAAAGCTTGAGAAATACAAAAAGACTTTTTCCATTTGTGAAGTTCACGGGATGGTTACTGTATTATTAAATTATTAAATTAAGAATATTATTAAGGCAAAAGTTCTCTAAAAATTCGTTTCTGTTAAATTAATAACGTTTTGACATAGGGGGTATCTCACAGTGCGACGGCGAAAACGCACATCTTACCCCCGTGTCAAAATCAAATCTCCTGTGCAAAACAATGAAAATGGACCATGACTATTGACAAACGTATTAAAATGCGATACCATAAGAATGGAGAATAATATAAGCTCGTAAAGATTTTAAGAGTCTTTGCGAGCTTTTTGTTTTGAATATAAATTTCGCTATGTTCAGTGACAATAACAGAAACTTGAAAACAGAATAGGAGGAATGATAATTTGAAAAAACTTAGCACAAGATCCTGCGAAGAAATAATGACTACGGTGTACAAGCCAATAGAGTTCGTTATAGACGGCTTGCTTGCACAAGGTCTGTATATCTTAGCAGGAGCACCAAAGGTCGGAAAGTCTTGGCTGGCACTGGATATGTGCCTGTCAATAGCGAAAGGAGAAAAAATTTTAGGTCTAAAAACTTCACAAGGAACTGCTCTGTATCTGTGTTTAGAGGACAGCTACGCAAGAATACAAAACAGACTCTATGAGCTGACCGATGAACCAACTGAAATGCTTTACTTCTCTGTTATGTCTGACCCGATAGGAGGCGGTCTTGAAGAACAGATCGAAGGCTTTGTGAGTGAACATCGTGATTTGAAAATCGTTTTTATCGACACGCTGCAAATGGTTCGTGGTTCAACAGATTCAGGCTATGGTTCAGATTATAAAGAGCTCTCTGTGCTGAAAGCACTTGCGGACAAGCTTGAAATCGCAATAATAGTTGTACATCACACTAGAAAATGCAAAGATATCGACCCGTTCAATATGATTTCGGGAAGTACAGGAATCAGCGGTTGTGTTGACGGAAGTTTGGTGCTTATTGAAAACAAGCGTGGCAGTCGCAATGCTAAACTATTCTGTGTCGGTCGTGACATTGAAAACGCAGAAATTAATTTGCAGTTCGATAGTGATTTGAAAAAGTGGGTCGTTACCGATGAGCCGACCGCTCCAAAAAGTAAGGACAACATTTTTCTTGCGGCATTGTATGTTTACATCAAAAAGAAAGTTGATTTTTCAGGTACGGCGTCAGAACTTATAGAGAAACTGAAAAGTGTTTCTGATGAAACATTTTATCCCAACAGAGTAACAAGAGATCTGGTTCGCAACGGTTACACGCTGAGAAAATACGGCATAGATTTTCAGTACAAGCGAACTAGAAACGGCAGGCTGATAATTCTTCATTACGACCGTGAGCGTGACAGTAGTGACAGTAAAAACACTAGCGAAGTTACTGTCAACAAGCTAACTTCAAAAGTGTGAAAAGCCTTGAAATTACTTGCTTTGCAAGGTGTGACGGTAAAAATTAAATCAATGTTTACTGTCAACCCCAATCAGCGAACGTGAGGCGATTTGTGGGCTTGAAAAATCAGTCGGGTAGATTTAGCAGAAACGAACCCAAACCCAACACAAGCGATTTGTGAGCCGTTGTGGGCGATAGAATCAACCAAAATAAATTGTCAAAGCGAATAGCCAGTTTGAGACCTTCGGCAATCTGCACAAATACCTGATACGCAGAAGTTAAAGTAAACCGAATTATTCTCTTGCAAGTTAAAGTTTCGGGGTCGCAGCCCCCGAAACACTCACAGCGGACGAGCAAAGCTCGCCGCAAAAGTGCCGAAAATACGCAGTTTCAGCAAAATGATTGTGCATAATTTTTATGGGGTCAAGATACGGCTTTCAAAGAAAATTAGGGGTCGCAAGTTACAGAAATCGCACTCAAATGGCGTGAATACGAACTTTGCAATAGGAGTCACAGGGCAGTCAATTTAAAGCACGGACAATAAAACCATATAGAAACGAGGCGATAAAGCAAAATGTGCAAACTGATTAACACTATACAAAAAAGGCAAAAATCGTAATAAGGAGTGTTGCTTTTGCAGATAATAAAGAACGAAAAATCAGGCATCGCTCAGATCTGGCTGAGCAATGCGGAACAACAAAATGAGAGAGTTATGAACTTGGTTGAGTGCAAGATAAAGGAGCTTAGCGGCGAAAAATTTAAAGTTGCCGTGTTCCGCTCAGGTTCTAAAGATCTGTACGAATGTACTGAAAATCTTCTCCACCATAATATTACTCTCTGACAGCTAGTGCACCTATGGTGCACTTTACATACACTCCACCATTATTTTTATATCCTTTGCCTATTGCCTTTTGGGCAAAGATGTGATACAATATTATTTGTAATAAAATATATAAACTAACAACATTGTATGTATCCGCAAGGGTAAGATCCATCATCAAAAGCGACAACATTGTACCACTATATCAAAGAAAGGGTGAAAGTTATGAGCACAAAATACAGCATAGCAGGCTACTGCCGAATTTCTGTTGACGAGGAAATGGACAGGGACAACACCTCTATCGAGAACCAAAAAGCTATCATAACTGACTTTGTAAAGCGAAAATTCCCAGACAGCACGCTTGAATTTTACGAAGATCGTGACCGTTCGGGATATACTTTTGAACAGCGTGAGGGCTATCAGGAACTGCGAAAGAAAATGCTGCGAATGGAATATGATATCCTTATCGTCAAAGACTTCTCAAGATTTTCACGCCGCAACAGCAAAGGTCTTGTAGAACTTGAAGATCTCCGTGACGCCGGTATGAGGATAATCTCAATAGGTGACAACATTGATTATCCTACCTATGACGATTGGACAGCTATCCAATTTAGATTTCTCATTAACGAAATGCCCGTTACCGACACCTCAAAAAAAGTCAAGTCAGTAATAAAACGCCGTCAGGAAGAAGGCAAATGGATATGTGCCGTGCCTTATGGTTACGTTATGACCAACAGCAAAACAATGAAATTTGATGTTGACGAGCCTGCCGCACAGGTGGTACGTGATATTTTTGAAAAGTACAATGAGGGCTGGGGCTATAAAAAAATTGCAAATTACCTTACAGAAAAGCATATCCCTACCCCTCGTATGTGTGAGAAAATGCGAAAAGAGGCGAACGGTGAAGAGTGCAAACGTGAGGCAAAACAAACTTGGAGTTTGGTAACTATCAGCGAAATATTGTCAAACGATTTCTATATCGGCACCCTCCGTCAAGGCAAATACCGCCGCAAGAGAATCAACGGTGATGAAGTAAAGCAACACGAAACTGACCACATTGTATTTGAAAACAACCACACGCCTATCGTGGATTACAAGGTGTTCGCATTGGCACAGGAGAATCTCAAAAAACGTACCACATCTCACTATCGTGGCGTAAGAAAATACGAAAATGCTTATTCCGGATTTCTCTACTGCGGCGACTGCGGCTCACCAATGTTCTCAATGAGCCGAAACGATATTGCCGCCGCTTATACCTGCGGAACATATCACAGACGAGGAACAAAAGGCTGTACATCACATCACACAAGGGTCGATATGCTTGATAAGCTGCTAAAAGAGTACATTCAAAAAGTTCGTGACAATTCGCAGGATATGATCGAACGTCTGCAAAACTCCATTGCTAAGGAGCAGAACGAAAGCAAAAACAGCAAGTCAGTCGTGGAGCTGATAAAAGGACAGATCGAGGACGCAAAAGCTGAAATGAAAATGCTCACACGTCAGCAGACAAGAGATGTAATGCGTCACCCTGATCGTACAGAGATCATTGAGGAAACCTACACCGAAATGATCGACGAGCTTACCTTGCGAATAGAGGGACTGAAAAACCAGTTGCAACTGGCGGTGGATAAAAATAATGCCATAGTAAGAGTAAACCGAACCGCAAAAAACGTATTTGAAATTTTCGACAATATTTTGAATAAGCCTACCCTTGACAAAAATGACATAAATCTGATAATCGACAAAATAACAGTTTATGAAGATCATATAGATATTCAGCTCAAAGCTGATATTGACTGCCTGCTGAAATACGGCACACTTGACGAACCTGAGAGCGTATCTGCAATGACAGATGTCAGCGAAAAAGCCGCCGAAAATTTTAATAAAGGCACTGAGAGCAAAAAGTCAGCCGGACAACTTGTCAATGTTATAAAAAATAGCAAAGGCAAGGTTCTTAGTGTCAACGTTATCTGTAACGGCGACCCCCTCGAGATCTACACCAACCCCGACGGCGAGGTCATCTTCAAAAAGTATTCCGCAATAAACGAAATGTCCGAGGGCGCAGCTCAGGCAGCGGAAGTCATCTCAAAGCTTGGCGGTGCACCTGCCGTGGTGTTCGATAAGGACCACGTCGTGGCAG
>OGPY01000832.1_pt1 | contig 26486 bp, 30 predicted proteins | sample 1553121 | NCBI WGS metagenome assembly OGPY01 (sample SAMEA2580004, study PRJEB22360) | human gut metagenome
CCAGAGGGCTCCCCTTCCCCGCGCCTCCCCCGCCCCCCCCCCCCGCCACTATAAAGACGAAGTCAAAGCCCTCGTCGAGGCCGGAAAGACCGAAGAGGAAGCCAAAAATGAGGCGCCTCTGATGCTCGAGGCCCGCGAGATGCTGCGCAAATGGGAGGCCGGCGATCCCGAAGTGCGCGCCCTCTGGGAGAAGATGAACAGCTGGGTATATGCCGGTTTCGACGAGACATACCGCGCCATGGGTGTCGACTTCGACAAGATCTACTACGAAAGCCAGACATATCTCGAAGGAAAGGCCAAAGTGCTCGAAGGCCTCGAGAAAGGGCTCATGTACCGCCGCGAAGACGGAAGCGTATGGGCTGACCTCACCGCCGAAGGTCTCGACCACAAACTGCTTCTGCGCGCCGACGGCACCTCAGTCTACATGACCCAGGATATCGGCACCGCCAAGCTGCGCTATCAGGACTATCCCATCGACAAGATGATCTACGTCGTCGGCAACGAACAGAACTACCACTTTCAGGTTCTGTCGCTCCTGCTCGACCGTCTCGGATTCAAATGGGGCAAAGATCTCGTCCATTTCTCCTACGGAATGGTCGAGCTTCCCGAAGGAAAAATGAAGAGCCGCGAGGGAACTGTTGTCGACGCCGACGACCTCATGTCCAAGATGGTCACCGACGCCGCCGAAGTCAGCGCCGAAATGGGCAAGCTGAAAGACATTCCCGAAGAAGAGCGCGCCGAAATAGCCCGCATCGTCGGCATGGGCGCCCTGAAATACTTCCTCCTGAAAGTCGATCCGCGCAAGAACATGACATTCAACCCGCGCGAGTCGATCGACTTCAACGGCAACACAGGCCCCTTCATCCAATACACCTACGCCCGCATACGCTCGCTGCTGCGCAAGGCCGAAGCCGAAGGCATCGAGACTGTTCCCTACGCCGCCGTCGAGACCGGAGAAAAAGAGACAGCCCTCATTCAGGCCCTCGCCGAATTCCCCGAAGTCGTCAGAGCCGCCGGACAGACCTACAGCCCCGCGCTGATCGCCAACTATGCCTACGACACCGTCAAACTCTACAACTCGTTCTACCACGACTGCCCCGTGCTCTCCGAGCCCGACGCCGCCCGCCGTTCGCTGCGACTCGCCCTGAGCCGCGCCACGGCCGACACCGTCAGAACAGCCATGGGCCTGCTGGGCATCGAAGTTCCCGAACGGATGTAACATATCCCCCTATCCCAACGTTATATAAGAAAACAACCAACAAAGAAATATGATCAATACCCCTCCTCCCTTCAACAACAACACCTATCAGGGTTACTCTCCTACCGACATCGCCACCGCCTCGTCGGCCATACGCCGTGTCTACCTGAAAATGACGCTCGCCCTTCTGGTGACCGCCTTCACCGCCCTCGGCTGCTACAACAGCCCGGCCTTCTGGTCGTTCATGCAGGCCAACTCATGGGCGACATGGGGTCTCTTCATCGTCGAACTGATCCTCGTGTTCGCCATCTCGGGAGCAATCCAGAAAATGTCGACCGCCACGGGCACACTTCTCTTCTACCTCTTCGCCCTCGTCAACGGTATTGCCCTGACGCCGATCTTCATCGTCTATACCCACACCTCGATAGCCAAGACATTCTTCATAACCGCCGCCACCTTCGGCGCAATGAGCGTCTACGGCTACTTCACCGTCAAGGATCTCACCCGCTGGGGCTCTATCCTAATCATGTCGCTCTTCGGACTTATTATAGCCGCAGTCGTCAACATGTTCCTGCGCAGCAGCGGTCTCGACTGGATAATCTCGATAGTCGGCGTGCTCATCTTCGTGGGTCTCACAGCCTGGGACACCCAGCGCATCAAGCAGCTCGCTCAGGTCACACCGGCCAATCAGGTCGGACGCCTCGCCACGATCGGAGCGCTCAATCTTTATCTCGACTTCATCAACCTCTTCCTCTACCTGCTGAGATTCTTCGGAAGCTCACGCGACTAAATCCTAATTTTTCGCTTTTCCGCGAAAAATTTTGGCGGTTATAAGAAAAGTCGCTACCTTTGTGACCGCAAAACCGCCAAAGGAAAGATGCCGGAGCGGTCGAACGGGACGGTCTCGAAAACCGTTGTACCCTTTCGGGTACCCAGGGTTCGAATCCCTGTCTTTCCGCCGAGAGCCAGTCAGAAGTAATTCTGATTGGCTTTTTTAATGCCCAATTTTAAGCGACGCGGAGGCGTAATCAATTATCATTCAATTATATAGTCAAGTTTTAGTCAACACAATCACGAAGCGTTCGGAAGCCCCTCGGAAATGGGTATAATTCCATAAACAAGCCGTAGGTGGCTATCCATTGGTTACACATTAAATTTTTTTAATTTCATTGTAGCCACAGACGGCTTAAAGAAGTGTTACTGACGGAGTTACATCGAAATTTTGTGATGAACTTTGTAACCGAGAAAAAGCAGTCAGTACACCAACAAAAGTTCGGGTTCCAATGGCAATCCAACCCTGGGTCACCATAGTCCCGACAGCTAAAACTTCTACTATTTATGATTAAAAATTTCAGGGTCTGCTTCTACCTAAGAAGCAACTACAAGACGAATGACGGCAAGACCCCGGTGCTCATTCGCCTGTACCTCCAAAAGGAGAGGATTACGCTTGGCTCTGCCTCATGCGCGGTAGACGCCAACAAGTGGGATAGTAAAAAAGGCCGCGTTAAAGGGCGCAACCCCGAGGCTTTACAGGTCAACAATCACCTCGAACGCATTGAGGCAGATCTCGTATATCTGTTTCGTAAATACGAGTTCTCCGACACCCTCTCGCTCGATTTCTTGAAAGCACAGTATCTCGGCAAGGGTGAAGAAAGCGAGTCGTTCCTCGGCTTCTTCGATGACTTCTTGAAGAAGACGGAGGCCGAAGTAGGCATCAGTCGCACTAAGGCATCGTTCAACAAATACGATGTTATTCGCCGCCGGTTCTCGAACTTCCTCAAAACCCGTTTCCATCGCAATGATCTTCTGATGGGCGAATTGAGCTATAAACACATCAGCGAGTTTGAGCACTACCTAATTACGGAGTGCCACTATAAGCACAATACAGCCATGCGTATCATGAAGAACCTTCGCACGGTGGTACTGAGAGCCATCAAACTTGGTTACATTCGCAGAGACCCGTTTGCCAACTACAAGTTTCAGATGTCTAAGACAGACCGAGGCTTCCTAACCGATGAAGAAATATCGACTCTAATGTCGAAACAGTTCTCAGTAAAACGTCTTGAACAAGTCAGAGATATATTTGTATTCTCATGCTTTACAGGGCTTGCCTACATAGACCTCGCTCAGCTTACGTCAGAGCATCTTGTAAAACTTGATGGCCAAATGTGGATAATCAAACGCCGTCAAAAAACGAATGTGCCCTCTAATATTTTGCTTCTCGACATCCCGGCTAAGATAATAAAGAAGTATAAAGACCAGATGAAGGATGATCCCGAAGGACACCTCCTGCCGGTATGCTCCAATCAGAAGCTAAACGCCTACCTAAAGGAGATTGCCGACTTGTGCGGCATAGAAAAGCGACTCTCTTGCCACCTCGCAAGACACACTTTCGCTACACTTGCATTAAGCAAAGGTGTTTCTGTAGAGTCAGTATCAAAGATGTTAGGACACACCAATATTGCCACAACTCAAATTTATGCACGCATAGTCAACAAAAAGATTGAGTGCGATATGGTAACCCTCGCGCAGAAACTCGGTGATTTCGATGCCATAGCTATATAGCAAACGAATGCACTCCCCTTCGCCTAAAACGGAGGGGATTGCTATGTCAGTTAATTATATATAATCACCCAACCTATCTAATATTCAATTTGTTAAATACTAACCACTGAATTTAATTTATTCAAAATATATAAAGACAAAAAGTATGGATTACAATCGTTTTACAAGCAAGCATGACCTATCTGATAGGCTATTTGCCGTAGAGTATGTCGAGGGCAAATCTCTCTTTTTGGCTTACCGATACACCCACACCCATCGCTGATCTCCCTACGGCTGAACAGCTCTTGGTTGACGCATCGAAGGACTTCCAGCAATTATATATAAAACGTGGAGTCAAATACAAAGTATTCGTTCAACAGTCTCTAACATCGCGATCGACCTTTGCAGTTAACGAGAAAGTTCTAATCGCAACAATCAATCATCTCGTCGCAGTATATAGTCGTGTCTATGATGTGCTTATAAGCCATCGAAAAAGGGTGATTGAAGCGTTCAGTAGAAAGAGCACTTTCGACGAAGAAGCAGCCCTACTTTTGTTAGATGATTACGAGCTTCGTTCAAAGTCATCGAAACAGGATATTAAACAAAATTTTTACCCCGATAAGGAGATATACGAACGGTTGGCAAATTGCGCCAACCGTTTTGGCGTTTTTATGGAACCTATCGAAGCGGATACGTTAATTACATTACGCGATGGCTCTAATAATTGTAAGTTGAAAGCCTCTAATATGCAGAGAGCCATATTCTTTCTCTCACTGCTGGGCGTATTGAGGCTTCTGCCTTATCAATGGAAGAAGACCGTTTGCTCAACATCGGCCCTTATAAACCCCAAGACAGGTAAATCCCCATCCAATGCATACCTAATCAAATCATCCGAAAGGAAGAAGCCGCGACTTTACCTGCAAAGCATAGAGCCTATAGAAAATCCGACAAGGGGTGACTTCTACGAAAAGCTCACAGCTTCGGTGCTATTTTGCGTAAAAACCTGATTAAAAATATCTTAAAATTTAGATGACAATAGATTGAGATGTCGGAATGTCATCTTTTTGGGCTTTTAGGTGGCCGTAACTTTGCGGCACAAAACCAAAAAGCATTGATTATGACAGAAACCTATAACATCAATAGTGACGGGTCGCGCCAGTATGAATCTATCATGCGGATGCTTCGTCAGGTAATAGAGTCGCAAACCGAAATTAAGGGTATCATAAGCGACTTGAAAGTAATGCGTGATGCCCTGGTCGGCAACATACATCTTGACTCAATGACACTCGAATTGGTCCTGGATGTTTCCGACTCAACGCTCTATCGTTGGCGAAACTCACCTCCACCAAATAATCTGCCCTACTATGTTCGGGACAACGGCTTTATTTATTACGACTTCGATGAAGTCTTGAAAGCGCTTCGCAAAGGCCAACTCGTGGCTCGCGGCTTCAACAGAATGAAAGCCATTGACAATATGATCAAGTACCGTAATGATATGCTTAGAGCCAAAGATGGTGGGTCATGGCTCGTTTCAGACTAACAGCCATGATAGATTATATCCCTAAAGGGTGGATTAGAATCCACAGAGAACTTGAAACACAGGATATATTTAAGGAAAGTGAAACATTAAGGGTATTCATATACCTTGTGTTCAGAGCGATGACCGATGATATTGTGTTCAGAGAAGTTCAAATACAGAGAGGTCAAGTAGTTACCACATACCGGAAACTTGCCGCAGCGTTGAATTTGTCACTTCGCAAGCTGAGAACGATATTATCCCGTCTTGAAGCGACACATTATGTGACACATTCAAAGGCACATTCCGGGACACATTCTTTCACTGTGATAACAATATGCGATTATGACAGTTATCAAGGGTCGACTAAAAACGCCCGACCTAATAAACGACATAATGATACGCACATTGAGCGACATGACCCCGAAGTTTCCACCTTATTACATAGAAAAGAAGATAATACTGAAAAGAAATCTATTGAAAAGAGTTTTTCATCTTTATCATCTGAAACAGAAAAGGTGTTGATCGAAAAATTGGTAGAGGATGATAGTTGGAAATCAACTGTTGCAAAGGCATACAACCTTACTGAAACTGAGTTGGTTAAACGACTCGACGAATTTTTCTTTAGCAACGAGTGCCGAGGTAAGTTACATCCAAATGTAGCTGAATTGAAAAATCACTTCATAAACTGGCTCAAGAAAATAATTTCAACAAAACTAAATACAACAGAAGATAATGGAACTATTCTCAAAGGAAGGGAAGATAAACGCCGAGGCGTGGAAGCAGGTAATCGCCGGCCGGAGGAGTTCGAGGAAGATTTTTAGATTTCCTCTCACATTGGAAAATGCAGAGCAACTTCTCCTTGCCGCATACTCAAATGAGGTGGAGTTTCGCAAAAGGAGATTTATTCTTGATGATGAAACTCGATTACATATACATCGTGTGGCACAATTCATAACACAGGAGGGACCCAAATGCACTCTGTTGATTTGCGGCAATCCCGGCAATGGGAAGACAACTATGCTCTACGCTTTCCGACAAGCATACTATGCCTTGGTAGAACAGGGATATATGCATGACTGGTCAGACAATATGCATATCCTCGATGCAAAAGAAGTTTTTGAATTGGCTTCTGATTATAAGCACTTTGATAGCATAAAACGCTTGCCGCTGCTCGCTCTTGAAGATATTGGCCGTGAGCCGGTCGAGGTGCAAAGTTATGGTAACATATTCAGACCGCTCGAAGACATTCTGGAATACAGATATGACAATCAACTCTTCACCATCATTACGTCAAATCTTTCCGCAAAGGAAATTGCTGCAAGATATGGAGTTCGCATAGCTGACCGTCTACGAGAAACACTCCAAATCATTGCATTTAACAACGACTCATATAGAAGTAAATAGTATATAAATATGGAATTAGAATTAAAACAATGCGTCAGGTGCAAGATGGAGAAGCCGACATTTGCCTTCCATCGAAGCAGCAAAAACTCCGACGGCCTTCAGTCCTACTGCAAAGACTGTCAAAAGGCGGCTGCTCGCCAACGTCGGTTGCACCCCAAAGATAGTTTAGAATGTGATCCCGCACTGGCTGACTTTGACTCAGGACACCTTATTGATGAGCTTCGCGCTCGCGGTTATCATGGTCAATTAAGTTTTGCCGTAACGAAAGTTCATAAAATCAATTTATAATCATGGCTGAAATCTGCATTTACATACCGCTGGAGCCGTATCTGCGTGATTGGTTCATCAATCTGCACGGCGGCAATTACCCGGTCAGACTGATGAGAGGCTGCGCTGAGTCGGACGTTCTCGCCAAGGCTCTGATGCGCCAACCTGAGGGCGAGCCTATACCAAAGCCGGAGGAAGGTGACGTGGCAATAGTCATTCCACAGTTCCGCCATCGCGACCCTGTGTATTTTAACTATCTGCCGAAACATGGTAAACTTGCATTGCTACAAGTTATTCGCCACAATTTCGACTTTGATATGTGGAACGACCTGCATAGGTTCGGCTACATCGGCTCACGCCGTGACCATCTTATCTACAACTTTATGGAGACAAGAGGCATCGCCCTGACCGAGGCAAACTGGAACGCCATTGCGAAGCGTTATCAGCGCAAGCGCGACATCTATCTGGCCAATCTCCGCAGTGCAAAGGCGAAAAGGAAGAAAAAAACAAAAAAATAATACTGTTTTCAGACTAAAAAAATCGGCAACTACTCGTTTGCCTCTATTGCCTCTATGAGACCTCCCTGCACCGTAACTCTCCCCGGCATCAAGGCCATTGGCTGGATTGATTGTGACAAACTCATGCCGCACGTTGCCCTTCGTGGCATCTGCAAGATGGATACACCTGTCTTGACAAAGATAACCTGGATTGACTTCACCGATGCGAAGTGCTCCAACAAGACGGAATATTCCAACAACGGCAACAAGGACACAACGACATTGAAGTTCGAGTCGTCGACTCTCATTCCGATACACCTCAATCTCGGATTCGTGGTGACGGACGTCAACGGTCAGTCATATCTCATTGGCTCTAAAGAGGCCATCCCGAAGCTGGAATCGGGATGCAACTGCGGTTTCCCCGGTGACGAGTCTGCCGGATTTGAATACAACGTAACTTGGATAACAATCAAAGGATTGATACCCTGCATAATATAAACACCCAAACTCATATTAAAATGAAAGAAGACAAACTCAAGGAGTTGACAGACGAACAGCTCCGCAACGGACGCAAAGCCTTATCTCAGGCTATCGACATCCTCGACAAATGCGAGGACTTGAAAGATGTTTCACCCTCTTACTGGCTCAAAGAGACTTACAGAGATATGTCGGTCGAGACCTGCCGCCGCATGGAGGAAGACGACCGCAAACGTGAAATCCGCTTCGATGATATTGATTAGTCATCACCAATATTTGGTACAATTTCGTATAATTTGAAGTTAGACCAGGGGCGCACTCGTCGTGAGATGGGTGCGCTCTGCTATTGTAGGCAGCGTTGCCGCATCTCGGTAGTCGCTCAATAATAGCGGGCTTACCGCAGTTAGTCAGCGGACGGGTCAGCCGTTGAGTATGCCAACTTGTAGCACCCCGATATTTTTGGCGTTCCTCCGGCCATTGCCCTGTATTCATCACAGCCGCAAAGCGGTCATCGGCAAAGGATGAAATCACCGCTTCGGCTTCACAAGGCTTCGGCTTGTAGGCTCATCCGCATTGCATCCGCACTCTCACGCACACGAGGGCATCATACTCTTGGCGGTCGCTATGCAGCAGTCATCGGGATAGCCAAGTTGTCGTGTCGGAAGTCAGGGACGAGAACACCACACGCCTATTCTCCGTAGGTATTGCGCTATGGCGCAGTTGAAGATGTTGACGCAGGTCAGCATGGCGGCACATCAAACGAAGCAGTGCCGTCGGCAGCGGCAAAGCCGTAAACGCCTCTGATGAACAGGACGAAAGTTTATTCCATATCGGTGAGGATTAGCCTGATTATTTCTGTCGAGCCAAGCACCTTCCCTTTTACCCCGCAAAGTTATTGCCTCATTTCCGAACGACAAGGGCAAGTGTGCGCCAGCGTTCCTCCGATTTTAACCAAGTACAAAAATCGGCAATCACCCTTGTCTCATAGTCGGCTCTAAGGCACTTTGTCGGGCAGAGTAAAAGGGAAAGCCCTTTCACAGAAATAAACTCAGTTCTAATCTTTTAACTCACCGATTATGGAAAATTTACTTTCTTATCTCCAGTTCACCGACAGCGTTGTAGAACGCCTCCGCGAGCTCGGCTACGACGACACAGACAGCTTCGAGGACGATGTGCTCTCGCACCACGCCGACTACCGCGACGAACACCCCTCAGTCTACTGCGGGTCCTATCACAAGTATGCCTCCGGCTCACTTGGCGGCATGTGGATTGATCTCACCACCTTCGACTCCTTCGCCGACTTCAACAACTTCTGCCAGGCTATCCACGCCGACGAAGCCGACTGCGAACCGATGTTCCAAGATTATGAATGCTTCCCTCGCGAGCTATATAGCGAGAGCGGATTCTCGCAACGCGACTGGAACGCGCTCCAAGACTACATCGAAGCCTGCGAGAAGCACGACAAAGACGCGGTTGACGCTTTCGTCGCCTACGCCGATGTCAACTCGCTTGGCAGCTTCGAGGATTGCTATCAGGGCAAATGGGACTCGGAGGAAGACTTCGCCGAGCATATCGTCGAGGAGTGCTACTTCGATGACCTCAATGGAGTATCTGACCTTATCCGCAACAACATCGACTGGAAAGGCATAGCCCGCGAACTGTTCATGTGCGACTACTACTTCGACGACGGCCACGTGTTCTGCCACAATTACTAATCACCCATCCACGGGAGCCTCCCCTCGGGGAGGTTTCCCTATCAAATCAAACGAAATTTTTAACTACCAAATATTTACGGCAATGACTAAACAAGAGTTCATCCAATCGGCAGTCTCACTCATAGAGTGCTTCCTGCAAGACAACGATCAGGTCAAGCTGACCATCAATCACAGCAAATGCTCACAGAGCATCCACATAGCCTCCGGGCAAATCATACATCGTCCTCAGACAATCGTCGACTGGGCCAACGAGCACAACTTCGAGTATTACATTGCGTCGCGCTGTTGCGGCGATGCATCTGTTCCGTACTTCTGCCTACTGCCTAACGATGAGTTAGAAGATTGACATCTTTAATCTGAGTTCGGGAGCCGGTCATACGGCTGGCTCCCATTATCAATCCGATTGTTAAACTCCAAATTCTTACGAATATGGCTTCAAATATCACTCAAACTCCGTTGATGAAACAATATCAGGAGATGAAACGCAAGTTTCCCGATGCAGTCCTGCTATTCCGTGTCGGCGACTTCTATGAGACTTTCTGCGAAGACGCTATCGTATGCTCCGAGATACTCGGCATCACATTGACTCGTCGAGCCAACGGCGCTCATAACACCATTGAGCTTGCCGGATTTCCGCATCATGCTCTCGACACTTACCTGCCGAAGCTGGTTCGTGCGGGAAAGCGCGTCGCAATCTGCGAGCAGATAGAGTCGCCGCTTATCCAAAAGAAGATGCGTTCAACTGCGGCAGTGACGGAGGTTGTCACTCCTGCCAAGGCAGAGCCTAAGCCCGAAGTTCCTATCACAAAGGCAGTCGAAGCGGTCAAAGCAGCCGCCTCGCAAATGTCCGACTGGGACAAGCCCATGACAAATTGCCGTCAGCTGACATTCGACTTTGACATATAGCTTCATTCCATAATCACTGAGTCGAAGCCTCGGGATCGTGATGATTCCGGGGCTTTTCTGTGTTAAACCGCGTCTTTTACCCCCTTATATAATAGCGGTAATTTCGTGGCAGATAAATCGACAATCACATGCCACAGACTCAATACGCACTTCATCTTAAAGGCTTTGTCGGCGGTGCCGACTTCGACCGCAACTATGTTGACTATATCCTTGACAAATGCAAGGATAAGCCGGTCAACGTGCTCATTGACTCCCTCGGCGGCTCTGTCGCCACGGCTTTGAGCATCGCTTCGGCTTTCCGCAATCATGGTGATGTCACGGCCCACTTCGTCGGCATGAACGCCTCCGCAGCCACAATAGCATCGCTCGGTGCAAAGCACATCAGCATAGATGCACACGCCATGTATCTCGTTCACAAGTGCTCAGCCGCTTTCTTCGAGTGGGGTTCGCTCAATGCCGACCAGTTTGGTCAGCTCATCGGCGAGTGTCAGCAAATCAAGGAAGACCTCGACAAGCTCGACCTCAATATTGCAAAGATGTATGCCGGGAAGTGCAAGAAGAACCATACGGATCTTCTTGACCTCATGGCAAAGGGCGGCTGGCTCACAGCGCAGGAAGCGCTTGAATGGGGCTTCGTTGATGAAATCACCGACCTCGCAGACGAGCCCGCGCCCAAATTAACGGATGCCGTCGCTTCGGCTATGGCCGCTGCCGGTATGCCTATCCCCAATATACCGCTTGCCGAAAAGGACAAGGAGGGAGCGTTCGGTCGTTTCCTCGCCGCAATCGCATCGCTCTTTTCGGCTAAGCCCGCCCACCAGCCCGAAATTGTATCAAACGCTCATAAAACCATCATGTCAAAAGATTTCCCTCTCCTCTCTGCCGCCCTGGGCGCCGAGGGCATAGCCGTCACCGACAACGTGCCCTCGGTCAGCCTTGACGACCTCACCACAATCGAGGCCGCCCTTGCGGAACGTGACCGACAGATTGCCGACCTGCAAGCTCAGGTCGCCACTCTGAAACAAGCCCCTGCCGACTCCACCACGAATGTAGTCGACACAAACCACAACAAGCAGGATGAAACGCCCCTCGACGCATACTACCGCAGGGTTAATGCCGCCAAGGAGATGTTCAACGCCCTGCCTTGACCCTCCCTCTAATCATTACTCATTCTTTGCGTAGCAAAGCGCTTCGCGATGACTCCTAACACATTAACTAATTCAAATTCTCTCTCCAATGGCAGACAACCATCAGCTTGTGTTTTCCGATGCCGACTACGAGAAAGCCGCCAAACAGTGGGGCAAAGAGTTCCTGCTCATGCCGCTTTACTCCTGCATGGAAACACTGAAATACATGACCGGTATGCCCGGCACTCGCTACAAGGTTGCACTTCCCACAGTGGAAGGCAACGCACAGTTCGCACCTTATCGCTCCAACCGCCGCAGCAACGACCAGACCAAGGTTGATTTCCGCGAAATCGAAACCTTCTTCGGCAACGTGCGCATCGACTTCGAGCCCAACAAGCAGATACAGATGCTCATAGGCCAGTCGGCTGCTTTCCTCGGCGACGGCCAGGCTCAGGCTCCCTCAGCCAAGACCGTCATCGCATCGGTGATGAAGTCGCTCGGCGCCCACCTCAACGACGCTCTGTTCACCGCAGTTCGCAATCCCAACGGTGATACCACAGCCGACCTTTTCAACGGCTGGGGGCACTATCATCGACAACGAGATTACAGCCGGGAACATCGCCGCTTCAAAGGGCAACCTGCTCACGCTCACCGAGGACATCACTTCGGCAAATGCCGTCGACATTGCCAAGGAAATCGAGCGCAGCTGCGACTCCCACCTGCGCGGCATCGAGAAGTTCCTTTTCTGCGACCCCGACTTCGCCGACAAGTACAACGACGCATACCTGCTCACTCACCCCGCTGTTTCCTACAACAAGCAGTATGAGCAGCCCTTCATCGAGGGTTCTTCCAAGAAGACCACAATCGTTCCGCTCGACTGCCTTGCCGGTACCGACAAGTACATCGTCACTCCCAAGTCGAACATCCTCTACGGCTACGACAATATGTCGGACATCGAAACGCTCGAAGTCAAGCGTTACGAGCCGTGGGTGCTGACTATCGCCGCAGCCATGTTCTTCGGCTGTCAGTTCTACACCATCGACAAGCGTTTCTTCAACGTCGTTAAACTCAACCAGTAAACCGATATGGCTAATCCTCCCGCAAATACCTGTTCGGCTCTCCAACGTTCCCTGGCATGGTGTCAGGGAACGCCGGAGCTGCCCGGCGTAAAACGCCGCATCTACTATCTCGCCAAGAGCGAGATTGTGACCTGGCCCACGCTGCCGCGTGATGCACAGGGTCGCCCCACGTCAGCAATCCTCACCGGCTCGTTTGCCCTCAAAGCGGATGCCAAGTGGAAGTACATTGACATCCTGCCCGACAAGTCGCAGCTCACATCGGAAGCCCAGGGCGAACTCCCAAGCCAGACCCAGCTCAACAAGCTCACTGCCGTTCACCCCGGCGTAGGCGCCGACGCTTCCGCTGCTTCGGCCTACATCAACAACACCGACTCGGTGTTCCTCGTCGAGGACATGAAAGGCAACTGGCGTGTTGTCGGTTGCGACAAGTGGCTCTCAAAGGCTACCGTGGCACAAGACCTCGGCCAGGGACCGACAGGCACAACCTCGACCACAATCTCGGTGGAGGCTACTGATGAAGTTCCCGCTCCCTTCTACAAGGGCACCATGGAGACCGAGGCTGGTGACATCGACTGCTCTAAAGCAGCCTAATACTCTCTCCTATGGCTAAACACGTCAGGACGGGTGCTTTGGACTTGAGCGAATATGTCAACGACATAGTAGTTCCCGGTCTTGCGGTGCCCGCACCTGACGTTTCGCCATCTACCCCTCACGCTCCTAAAGACCTTTTCGGTGAAAACAAGCGAGCGGCATGGAAGACTGCCGCCGATGCCACCGAAGCCCGTTGCGACTTCACGCCCAAACTGCGCATCACCCGCAGATCGGACGTGATTTTCGTATCGCTATGGAAGAAGTCGCTTTATGGCCGGACGCTTACCGACATAAAGGCTGACGATGCTATGGTCATTCAGTTTGCCGACGCTATCGCCCCGCTCATTGCCGACACGCTTGGCAGCGCACTCGTCAAGGGCGGTTGGGCAATAGTCACAACGCCCAAGCGTCGCCACAAACAGAAGAACTTCGCCACGCTGATCAGCGAGAAAATCGCCGAACACCTTGGCATACCTTTCTATGAGGACTGCGCCGAGTGCAGCTCGAAGCATCGAATGGGTGCCGTGTTCACGGCAAACAACATCCCGGCAGAGACTAACATCATTGTCTTCGATGATTTTGTCACCACTGGTCAGACCTTATGCTCAATGAAGAATTTACTTAACCCCCTCGGCAAAAACTGCGTGTTCTTTGCCGGCATCGACAATAAAATGTAATGGATCATAATTTCACCCGACTGCTCAAAAAATGGCTGGAAACGGCACCCGAAAAGCGCGACTATACGGTCGGAGCTTTGTATGTGCTCAAACTTTCAGGTAATCACATTCTCTATACCAACCTTATAACCAATATCGGCAGGCGCCCCGCCCACCTTGAATATACGATACATCTGTTGGCCGACATTGAATATCAGATACAGAAATACTACAACTTCCGTGTGGCTGACCTTACCCACGAGGAAGTCGAGGAACTGCAAAAAGAGGTAGACGTAATCATGGAGAAAAATGCCGAAGCCATCGAGCAAGCCGTCAATGCAGGAACTTCGGAAGATCCTGCCGACGGCGAGAAGCCACAGCCCGTAGGCAAGCGAGCCGACCACGACTCTCTGCCCGATGAAATCAAGTCTTGCTATGTGGAAAATTTCTCTATCCTCCAACAGATGCGAGAACTTCACCTAAAGCTCAGATCTCTTTCGTTGGAGAATGTCACTTGCCCCGACTCGGAGCGTTATCCATTCTTGAAAGAACTGATACGCCTCGACAAGAAACTCCACGACAACTGGGATAAATACGACCACTATATACCTGAATGAAACGGACGGCTGACATATCGGAGATATTGAAGCCGTTGGCACACACGCCGTTTCAAGCATATCTGAGCAATGCCGTGCAGGTTGCCGACATCATCGAATGGATATTGCATCAGGTGGGCGTATCGGAGATATGGCAGACATCGTTCTCCATATCAGAGGAGTTCCTGCGCCGACTTTTCTTCATCGAAAAGGCCGGGCGCATCAGCCGCTTCAATCTCGTCCTGGACCACAAGGCTACGAACAAGACCGTCAAGTTGTGGATGTTCATCTCGCAGGTTGTCGGCAGCGCATATCTCGCCGACAACCACAGCAAGATTTTGCTTGTAAAGTCACAGCGTGGAGATACGGTATCAGTCGTTACCTCCCAAAACCTCACGCGAGGCAATCGTGCCGAGTCGGCTTTCATCAGCACCGACCCCGGCATATTCGCCAATCTATACGACCAAGTGCAAGATTTAATAACCAACCATAGTGTACCGTTGAATGACCTACTCAGAGAGCGAACTGGAGCAGATTGAGCGCTTTGCCTCAATTTATCTCAAAATATCGGATATTGCGATAATCCTTGATATTCCTGCCGAGACGTTGCGCTATGACATCTCGCAACGCGACACGCCTGTATCGAAAGCCTACAACCGTGGCAAAGTATCAGCCAAGGTCAAACTGCGCCATCAGGAGATGCAGCTTGCGCAGGTAGGCTCTCCTCTGGCGTTGGAGAACACGCAGAAAAACCTCCTCGACATGGAAGATGACGAGTAAAACACAATAATTTTATTTAAAATTCGTTTAATAGAGAAAAATAAATAATACAGGATGTACAAAATTATTGATTTTACAGACGACCTAACAGCCTTTGCTAAAGGTGTGCTAAATGCTTTATATAAGGAAGATCGCTTCCTTACATTATATGCAGCAGGGACATATGTTAATACAGGATGGCCTTCTGACGAAGGCTATGATTCATGTATAGGTTTTGAAAAGGAAATCAAAACCTTAATTTCAAACGATCCACATCCTTATTATTCGGTTGCTTATGAGTTCTCTCTGGAGGACTTATTCTTCTGTGAACTTAACGAGGAAGAATTTACCAAATTTAAAAATAACAAGAATGATTATGCTAAAGAATATGAGGGAGTCGAAGGCATATATATATTGAACGGATTACCTCATAAAATGTGTCACATGGAATTTTCTGAGAACGGAGAATGTTATCCTGATGGAACTTCTAAAGTACACAGCATAAAACATATTGAGGTAGTCGTTAATAAATATTATCCTCAGTACTCAGTTATAAAAAAACTTATTGAAGACAAATACCGATATGCTTTAGTTGTTTCTTAAAAATCGTCTTTTAGAGCATATAACGGCTTGGCTACCTTTGCAGTAACCAAGTCGTTTTGTTATGCCTATACCAAACACATTAGACATTTGCCGCAAAGACCTCTTTGCCAATGAAGACAAACTTCGGGAGCAATACCCCGAGGTTGTTGTAGTCCGTGTGCTTCGCATCAGGGATATGTACCTGTGGACGGTTGCCAATCCCGAAGCCAAAGACCGCCAGTTTGTAGAGGAACTGCTCAATCGCTACGATATGAGCCGGGTAATGGCATACAAAGACCTCGGCATTGTCAAGTCGCTGCTCCCGTCGATAAGCGCTGCAAGCCGCGACTTCCACCGCTGGCGTTTCAATGAAATGATTCTTGAAACGTATCAGATGGCAAAGAAGCGCAAGGACACAAAGACGATGGAAAAGGCGGCATCGAGCTATGCCAAGAACAACAATGTGGGGCTTGAAGAAGAAGCCAAGATACCATACGAACTGCTGCTTGTGCAGCCATTCGTGCCGACGATGGACCCGTCGGTACTCGGCATCACTCCAATCCCGAATCTTCAGGAGAAAATCGACGCCATGCTTGAAAAGTACAAGCGCGAGACTATCGACATCGAGGACGTGACTTTCGAGGAAGCCGACCTCGAAGAAGACATTTACTTCCCACCGCTTAAAGAGAACACCGAAGATGGAGAGGAAGCAGGTTTACTTTAACAAGCCACAGCAGTTGGCTCAGCTCATCGGCGCGAACACTACCGTGATCGTGGCCGGTCGCCGTACCGGGAAGACCGACTCTATCGCTTCGCCATTCGTGCTGCGCAATATGCAGCGTATGCCCGGAAGCACGGGAGGCATAGTTGTGCCCACCTTCAAACACGGTTTGACAAACACGTTGCCCGGACTGTTTGCCGCATGGAAACGCTGGGGCTACATCAACGGCATCCACTATGTTGTAGGACGCAAACCGCCAAAAGGCTTCAAGCGAGCCATAACCGAGCCGAGCGACTATGAGCACGTTGTAAGTTTCTACAACGGCTCTGTTGCGGTCATTATTTCCCAGGACCGCCCCGGCTCGTCGAACTCGCTCACCCTGTCGTGGCTGTTAGTCGACGAAGCCAAGTTTATTGACTATGAGAAGTTGAAAGAGGAAACGCTACCTGCCAATGGCGGTATCAAGTCATATTTCGGGCATCACTCGTTCAATCATTCCATTATGATACTGTCGGACATGCCACAAACCCAAAAGGGATCGTGGTTCCTCCACTATAAGGACAAGATGGACGTTGAACTGATTGAGGCAATCAAAGGCACCATTCACGAAATTTGGCGCATCAAGGCCCGCATCAAGCAGCTCCGCGAGAACGGAGAGCCAGTGCCCGTCTACCTGAAAGGGCATCTTCGCAGACTCGACACCAACCTCAATAAGATGCGTTCGGTTGCTGTGTACTATCGTGAATATTCCTCTATCGAGAACTTGCAGTTGCTTGGCGAGTCGTACATCAAGCAAATGAAGCGCGATCTTACGCCTAAAACATTCCAGACATCAATACTCTGTCAGCGCCTCGGCATAGCCAAGGACGGCTTCTATTCCTCAATGCGTGAGGGGCACAAGTACAATGCCTCGGACTTCAAGTATCTTGACTCCCTGGGCTACGACTTCTCGCCCGACGCTATGGATAGTCGTGCCGACTCGGATGTCAATCGCGAGGCGCCCATCTGTATCGGCATGGATTATAACGCCAACATCAACTGGATTGTGGCGGGTCAGCCCGATGGTCGACGCCTCAATGTCATCAAATCATTCTACGTCAAATTTGAGAGGAAGATACCGGCCCTCGTCGAGGACTTCTGCAACTACTATCGCCATCACCGCAACAAGACTATCATCTTCTACTACGATGCCACAGCTCTTTCCGGCAACTATGCCGTCAACGAGCAGGATTTCCGTTGGGTAATCATTCACGAGTTTGAACGTCACGGCTGGACGGTCGAGGACGTTTACCTCGGCAATCCCATGCGTCACGACGAGAAATACCTTCTCATCAACCAAGGCTTTGCCGGGAAGCAGCGCCTGATGCCATTCTTTAATCGTCAGAATAACGACGACTTGATTTTGGCCATCCAGTCAGCTGGAGTAACCCGTGGGCGCAACGGCTTCAAGAAGGATAAAGGCGGCGAAAAACTCGCCGAGACCGAAGAAGACCTCCTCGAACACCGCACAGACGGCACCGACGCCTTCGATACTCTCTACATCGGCTGCGAAAAATTCCCCCAACACGGCACCACATCTACAATAGCTGCGGGAGGAATGCTATGAACATTTAATGAATCGTATTATGTATATACCATTCGATAGTTCGATACAGACCATCCTTAAAGGACACCAAAGGAGTATAGTTTAGCAAATTATGCGCTTTTTCTATGCTCGCAAAAGAATGGTGAATATCTCCAAGTCTTTCAGGCCCATTTATTATAGGTACATTTCCAATTTCTGGGAAATCTATAATCAGTCGCTCTTTAATAGATTCTGCTAAGGTGCTAATTGTAGTTCTTTCACCTCCTGCTGTATTGTAAATTTTATTTACGGCATTGGGATTTGTGGTCTTTATAGCAAGCATATTCATCAAAATCACATTATCAATATATGTAAAATCTCTGCTATAAGAGCCGTCACCATTGATTACCGGTGATTTCTTATTCATAAGCTGTTTAATGAACAAGGGGATAACGGCTGCATACATGCTATTGGGGTCTTGCCTTCTTCCAAAAACATTAAAATATCTAAGACCTATATACTCAAAACCGTAGGTTATTGAAAATACATGTGCATACAATTCGTCCACGTATTTTGTTAGGGCATAAGGAGAAAGAGGCTTGCCAATTCTTTCTTCTACTTTTGGAAGTTCTACACTATCTCCATAAGTCGAACTACTTGCTGCAAAGATAAATCGCTTTATATTGGCATCCCTTGACGCAACGAGCATATTTAGGAAGCCCCCAATATTTACATCATTTGTAGTGATTGGGTCATTGATACTTCTTGGTATGCTTCCAAGTGCTGCTTCATGAAGAACATACTGAACCCCATTGACTGCTCTTACACACGTCTCGAAATTACGTATATCGCCTTCAATTAGCTTAAATTGTTGTGGATAGTCATCAATTAAATGTTGGATATTACTCATATGCCCAGTTGAAAAATTATCAAGGCATACAACATCATAACCATTAAGGATAAGATGCTCACATAGATTAGACCCAATAAAACCAGCACCACCAGTTACTAATATCTTTTCCATAAAATCTAAAGTTCAAAACCACTCACTCATATCTCTTTTTGAAACGCCCCAAGGAATTTTTTCCTCTTGATTAGGCAAACAATACCTACAACAGGGGATTGGACGATTGAGAAAATCAACAATTTCTTCAATATCTTTTGCTTTGAAAATGTCTATTGAATTTTCATCAGATGTATCAAACGCATCTGATTTGTAATATTGTTGAAAATATTTTGCCTTAAATGGTACAACGCATGAAGACAGTCTGCCATTTTCAAGCACTATACAACGAGCTTTCCAGAAGCAGTTGTTGAAATTTTCTTCAACATTCTGACTTCCACTCAAGTCTCTTTTGTTCTTGAACCAGTTTTTATTTTCTTCACCTTGAGATTTGATTAAATATAACTTCGTGCCGAACGACTTGACTTTGCGATTGATTTCATCCCAATTCAAGTCAATCGGATACATAGTAATACTTATGATCGTATCTGTTTCTGCACATAATTGATAGAACTCGTCTGGCATTGAACTTAAAAGCACGCCATTAGTGCATAAGTATTTTTCTCCAGTCACATATTTTGCTGTTAAGCGGACAAAATCATATAGGCGAGGGTGTAAAAGCGATTCGCCGCCCATGAGTTCAAAACAATGAATATGACCATGAAGCAACTCATGAAGACGCTTCAAGTCTCTCTCAAAAGTATTTATATCCAAAAATCCTTTTGGAGCTAATGGGGAGAAATGGCCACAGCATTTACAGTTTAAATTACAATGGTCAACTATGTCTACGATAAATCGAATTTTATCTTTATCTACATTCATTGCTCGTTTCAATTATTTAATAAATGACTTTGTCAAATATAGACTTTAACTTGGGCATCGGTTGGACATTTAATATCTGTTCGGGAGGTATATGAGCTGCCTCAGCTATCTTTATTGCATTATTGATGTTCTTAAAGCTATTCTCTGTATGTGTGTCGGAATCTAACGAAAAGATAATTCCCTTTTTGACAGCATATTCTATATGCTCAGGAGATAAGTCTAATCTATCGGGGTCTCCGTTAATTTCAATTACAACTGAGTTCTCTCTACAGGCATCTATTATCATATGAATATCCAAATAGAGGCCAACCTTTTTTTGATAAATTCGTGATTGTGGGTGAGCTAAAATATTAGAATTAGGATTTTCGACGGCTCTAATCAAACGCCTTGTAGCTTCCTTTTTACTCATAATTTCATTTCTATGAGCACCAATAATTAAATAGTCAAGTTCCTTGAAGATTGCACAGTCCATATCCAAACTTCCATCAGCAAGTATTTCACATTCAAGACTCTTTAGAATTGTGAAGTTTGTATCATTAGATAATGAATTTATAATGGAAATCTGATTGATAATTTTCTCAGCGTCAACGCCGCCGACACTTGATGAATGATCGGATATTCCGATAAACTTCCGGTTATGTAATTTAGCTAAATTGGCTAACGCTTCTATTGACAATCTTCCATCACTAAAAGTAGTATGGTTATGGAAATTACCCAATATTATTTCATTACAATATAATTCAATTAGTTGAGTCTGTTCACTTGGTATTGAACGATATTGCAATGGGAAATTCTTTGAATCTTGATTTTCCACAAAATAACAGTATAAATTGGCAATGTCCTCACCATATCTATTTACAGCTCCATCGGAAAGGAAATAAGCTATGAGATTAGTCTTTGACGATATTTGATATTTATTAAAGATAAACTTTAATTCTTCGATTGGGATATACTCAGGCATAATCAGCAACCACACCCATTTGGGTAAAGATGCAATTTTATCCTCTATAAACTGTATATGACCGGTTACTATATATTCATCAATAAATACTTTTTCCTTATCCGTAAAAATTGATTTATTCAACTCTATCTCAAATTTATCATCACTTATGTTCTTGATTTTGGTCAGTACAGAATTGGCGAAATTACATAAGATTACCTCTCCAGTAAAGCGACTAAGCCTTTGAAGATCTAAAAATTTATAGTAGAGTTTTTTCTTCAGTATATTCATTCCTATATCCTAATGGTTTTTACTAATATAGAGTCTTGGGAAAACTCTAAAACATTAAACCCCTCCAATCCTTGTGCAATCTCAAATTTAGGCAATTCAGGAGAGAAAGCGAATCCCACAGAAAAAGGAGATGAATAGACTACATTGTCAATATGTTTATACATGCCAAAGTGTGTATGTCCATATAATACCACCTTAACCTTTTCGCTATTTTTAATTATAGCGTTAAACTCTGTCCGGTTCTCTAACAACTTCCTATTTAGCCAGCCATCTTGTTCAATCGGGGGATGGTGAAGGACTATAGCCACCGGACCATCACAGGTTTTTAGTAGTCCCGTAAGGACATCAGGGTTGAAATAACCTCTTGACATATCTGGTACTGCGGTATTGAGCATTATGAAATTCCATCCACAGATTTCAAATTTTTCGCAAATTTTGTAATAAGATGGTTTATATCCATGATAAAACATCTCTAAATTATCGTGATTCCCTGGGCAACAATATGTCGGTACACCGGTTTCTTCAAAAGTTCTATCAATATATTTGTAAGTCCATAAACTACCATCGTTAGACAAATCTCCACTTACTAAAATGCCATCAATACCATCCAATCCTTTTATCTTTTGGATGGCTTTCTGAAAATGTTCAAGGGTATTAACCCCCCATATTACGGTGCCATTTTCAGTAAGGTGAATATCGCTAATATGCACTATCTTCATAATCCTATACATTGGCTAATAAATCATCCATAGTTAGTGCACTTATTTCAAACTTCTCAAGGTCTGCAATCTTAGAAAATAGCATTATTCTCTCAACAAGATGGTTATAGTCTTCTGTGAACTCCGGATATTTCAGTCTTGTTTCATTTTCTATTGAAGTAAAAATCCTTTCTTTATTGTTTATAAGATTTAACGTAGCGTATTCTTCGTTACTATTATATGCTGCAGGGATTGTGTTAAGTTCCAATCTCGTTCCTTTTGGTATAAATACATCAATGACATTGGTACATGTCAAGGCAAAAGAGTATTGTATCCTACTCTTGATAATAACTGATTCTGTTGACGTTATAGCTAAAGAAACTGTTTGTGGAGACGTATATTCATTAAACAGATAGAGAATATCAGATAATTCTTTAGGTAATCTACTAATAATTTCGGATATAATATATTGAGGTATTTTTTTATAAAAAGCAGCTGCTATTGCTCCAGCAATGCTTGCTTGTGTATCTGCATCCCCGCCTAACGAGACTGCAAGTCTTACGGCTTCTTCAAAATCATTGGATTCTAAGAATGCGATTATTGCCTCAGGAACACTTCCTTGGCAGCTCGAATCAAATGAATATATATTACGTATTTGATTTAAGTCTCTACTTAAATCATAATTAAAAGTCTTTTCTAAATATACTTTAATATTCTGTTTAGAGAAGCCCCTGTACGCTAAGAACACAGCAACTGCAACAGCCTGTGCTCCTTTAATTCCTTCGGGATGATTGTGTGTAATGGATGCTGATTGTTCTGCTATGTTGAGAACATCATGTAAATATTTACATGCGACACCTATACTGCTAACTCTCATTGCTGCCCCATTGCCCCAACTATTATATGGTTGAGGATTTTCACTCCTAAGCCAGCACTTGAAAGCATGTCCAAATCCCACATCGATATACTTATTCCCCCATAGATGTAAAATCGACGTTAAATTTTCATTATTATTCATAACCCATTGTGCCACGCCTAATGTCATTACAGTATCATCTGTATATGTACTTTGTTGACTAAACAAAGGGAACTCTTTAGTCTTTATTCGAGAGCCATTGAGCTCATATGGTGAACCTATTATATCACCGGCAATAGCTCCAATTATTGGTAATAGGTGATTGTTAATCTTCTTTTCCATTACTAAATTTCTCATTAACCTTTTCTCAAATTACTTTAAGAATACTTTTAATGGCTTCATCATTTCCAGGGTTCATAGGTTCACCTTTTCTTACCTGCATCATTTTTTGACAAAGGTCTGCAAAGGCGGCAAGACTAATATCCATACTGGCCGGAACAATGGTAGGCACATTCAAATCGTTGATATTGTTAGTTTGTTCAACTTTTCTATATGAACAGCCTGAGACGAATGATATAGCAGGGATGCCAAGATATGCAAGTTCACTTAAAGTGTTACGTCCTGACCGTGTAATTACAAGACCTGCGTTACTGTAATACTGTTCGGCTGGAATAATATCCTCGTGAAGCACAACATTTTCGGAGCTGTTATTTCGATTCAAGACGTTGAAAATGTTTTGGCTTGAACAAACAATATGCATTATATATTGCGGAAGAAATGAGGCGACTTTTTGACAAAGTAGACCGACTGTAATTGTTGAATCAACAAACTGTTGACCAACATTAACCGTCCCTCCGCCAAGTACACAGTATATATTGTTGGTAGGTAAGTTCTTGACACCAATTATTTCAGGACGAATAATTGTGTTTATTGAAAGGAACTCATTGTATCTCGAATCCTTATCGATACGTCTTAATCCATGGACTATGGCCAAGTCGCTCAATGAATAAAATTCATTAAAAAAGTCCATAGCCTCTTTGTCATTATTCGGATTAACAACATCTGCTGGATTAAGCAATGTAACAACCTTTATACTCGGATGTGAAATCTTGATAGACTTTATTATCAAGGGCTCACCATCAACTACAATCAAATCCGGGGTAAACTCTCTAATGCAATTATGGATATATACCCCCATTTTATTTGTGGGCAATAGACCTATTGAACAATAGTCCATAGGGGTTACCTCATTCAAATTACTGTAGCCCCGAGAATACAAATACTTATTTCCTTGTAAATAACTAATTATTTTAACATCATAGCCATAACGGTCTCGTAATGTTTCTAAGATAGAAACACCCGACACAACTCTTCCAAGTCCGGGGAAACCTCTAAGTATGCCTAATATCTTTTTCATGATTCTACAGTTAAAATCTTATAGATTTCCGAGATTGAGTACCTTCTTAATTGATAAGTATCGGCAGACAATGATGTACCTCCTTGATTAACAGCAAAAGCATATCTGTAATAAGATGAGACACATTGTTGGATGTAGGCATTGTTTGCTCCATAAGGATAAGCAAAACAGTCAGACGGGCCAAATAGACTATCTATCTGTTCTTTAGATTGTTGAATTTCATATTCCAATTCAATGTCTGTCAATTTCAAGAAGTTATAATGATGCACCCCATGTGAGGCAATCTCCCATCCTTGATTATTCAAGGCTGAAAGCTCATCCATGTTGAGATGCATTCTCATCTTGGAGTCTTTATTATTCCATTTATTGTCATAGCCGATTAAAGATGTGCAGACAAAAACAGTTGCGCTAAAACCATATTTAGACAATATTGGTAAAGCGTGACTATATAATCCGGCATATCCATCATCAAATGTGCAGACAATCCAAGATTGTCGTTCCTTTGGAGGCATCGACAAGTAATACCTCATCGAGCACAACCCCATACCATGATTATATATGAAATCTACGAACTGCCTGAATACATCTATCGGTGTAGTGATACTGTCATACACCTCTCCTTGAACATCATGTAAACCAACAGAAAGGATATTATCGCCATCAAAAGCACAATACATTTCTTTCGATGGTGACTCAAGCAATTTATACCATAATTTTTTAATGGTATTAGAATCAGACGATTTCAGAAGGTTATCTCGAAGTTGCTCGCTTCTGAGCGCAAGTTTTTTATCGTTTAGTAAAGCTAGGACTCCTTTTAGCATAGAAGCTGGGGTATTATCATCAAAGAAGTACTCGGGGAAATCGCAATGCAACTTCTCAAAGATATAACCAGTTCTGGTACTAATAAAGCTTATGCCATTCTCTAATGACTCTATGACGGAATTGGGATGACCTTCACAAACAGATGCTTGGACGTACAAATCCCAATCCCTCATTAACAATGAAAGCTCAGGTCTGCTGATACGTCCATGAAAAGTTATATGGTCTGAGATTTCAAAGTTGTTTATAATCTTTACATACGACTCATATAAATCCGCATCAATTTCACCGACTAATTCTAAATTGATATCAATACCACCTTCCTTTGCAAGTTTCACCAATGAAAGAAGGTTTGCGACTCCCTTCTTTTCATTTAAATGAGTGGATGCAGTTCCAATTACAATGGTCGAATTTTGTTTCTCCATAAATGTTACGTCCCCACCGCCAACAATAGAGTTAGGGATCAACACGCATTTAATGCAAAGAGACTTATCAATCAAACGTAAGTTTTCTATCATTTCTCTAGATAGACAAACTACTTTATGGGAATGGATTGCCGACTCTTTTAAATAGAATGTTTCAATGGGTGACCATTTTGCCAGATTTACATCAGTGCCACGTAGGCAAAGAATGAAAGATGAATTTATTCTTTGAGACAGAATAGAGGCATAATAACCGTTAAAACCTCCTCCAAATGCGATAACATAGTCAATGTCCTTATCTTTATATTGATAAGCATCTATCTTCAAATCATTTTCATGTCTAATCGCACTCGCCAATTCTTGATTATATCCACCATCAGCTACTAACACCTGTGGATTCTTCGGGTTGACAATTTGTACTGAATACCTTTCACTTAAGTAATTAAATACACGCTCAGAAGAAAGCGAGAGCCCTCCTCCATTACTTCCAAATTCCGATGTAACGAACAAGATTTTCATACTTTCTCAATCAAATATAATGTTTTGCTCTTTTTGTTGATGGGATATTTATACGTTTCCCATGATGAAATCTTATATTTTGGGAACATAGACTCTACATCTTCTTTGGATAGACGTATATGTTTCGGGAATTGAGCATTATCTCGTGTGTATGACGAGTCAATAACCTCCATAATGAAATATTGCGGCTTTCCTGCATGATTATAATAATCAAGCATTAAAGTCATATACTCATCTTTTGAATCTGCAAGATCAGCGTATGCGCAGTTTACCATTAAAAGTAAATCACTCTCATAGAAAGTAGCCCCAGGGTAATCTTGATTATTGACAATATTGCCACGATTAAAAAGGTCGTCAAGACGGCGAACAGTTCTTTCGCATATTTCAGGATTTTTCTCAAAAGATATGACTTTGTCAAAGCCCAAATAGCATGGGATTGTGGTTACATCTCCAAGTCCACATCCAATTTCGATAATGCGTAGCTTTCTATCCAACTT
>OGPY01000854.1_pt1 | contig 25846 bp, 46 predicted proteins | sample 1553121 | NCBI WGS metagenome assembly OGPY01 (sample SAMEA2580004, study PRJEB22360) | human gut metagenome
AAACTGCATAAGTATATTTACTCATAAACTCAAAACTTCCTTTCCTTAACTTTCTATATATATTATATAATAATTTTTTTTATTTTTCAAGGAAGCGTAAGTTCTAGAAAATATTTCTCTTACGCTTCCCTTTTAGTAAGGAAGTTTGTACTATTATTAAACTTTATATTAAATATCTTAATTACCCATACCCAAAATTTTTAATCAGTAATTCCCAATTTGGCTTTAAGTTCCTCAATCTTAGCTTTATCCTCTGGAGCCAACTCAGTTGGAGTAGAACTATTCACGGATAGAGTATCAGAACTTGATGTAGAGAGCGTACTATCTCCTCCGCCCGCGATCGGTGTCTTAGGCATTGTAAGTGATACAGCAATCTGAACAACTTCTCCACTCGCTCCATCTTTTACTGAAATGTAAATCTTTTTATCCGAAACAAAAGAGCCTTCAAATGTTGAAAGAATTGTCTTTGTAATTAGGTCTTTCGCGGCGTCTCCTCGTCTAACTGCCATTATTCATCGTCCTCCTCGATTAATCTATCCTCTTGTTTCATTAGATTATGGCAAGTCTTACAATACGGCCTACCATCCATCCAATAAATTTTATCTTCATCATATATTCTACGATAACAACTATTACAAGTCAAGAAGAAATCTTCATCTGCCTCTTTCTCTGATATGCAGAAATTACATAAAAATGAATCTTCTCTATTTATATGTTCTGTTCCACAACAGGGGCAAATTGGTCTTTCACCAATTTTGATTTGAAAAACATCATTAAAATATAATTCTTCCACATATTTATTTTGATCTAAATGCTTTGTATAATCCTCATACTTTCCATTATTTACTGATATAATCGGTGCGTACGTACTAGAAATAACTAAATCGGAATATCCTAAATAATCACCCATATCAATTACATCTCTCGTATCATGAATACGTCCACCTGCATTTATTTGATTATATATAAGTTGCTCACTACCCCATTGAGTTTGGATTACTTTAAATCCATAATCAAGAGGAAGAGACATATCAAATTTAATCAATTTAAGTAACATATTATGTACACAAGCGAGCAAATCTCTTGATTCATATGGATATTGTCTATTATAATAAATATTTCTGATACCATCTGTATGGACTAACATTCTCCATTTTTTGCTATTCCATTTCATTCCTAATGGAAGACATTTTAGATGCTCTTGTTTACCATTAGATAAATAAGCAACAATAGTTGTTTTATCTACTAAATAACTAAGATTTCCACTTCTATAATCTCCATCAAGAGACTGACATGACCACCAATTTTCATTGTTTTCTGAAATAGTTAAGAAATCAAGAGGATGAATAGAAAGATATAAATATCCTTCTATTTTATTTTCTTGCATATATCTTGAAGCAGTATCTTGTGCCTATCTAACAATCTCTTGACTATTAATAAATCGCTTAAAAGATTTGGATAATTTAGAACCTAGTGGAATATTAAAAGAAGGATATGGTAATAAAACTCTGTTATCAAAAAATCCTCCTTTATTATCTCTCAAAAATAATTCGAGATCAGTAGTTAAGATTCCGTTTTCATCAAGAGCTTGAATAAACTCTTCAAATCTTTTATTCTTCTGCTCTTCTGTCAAAAGAATTTTAATTGGTTCCTTGCTTCTTAATATCAATTCTCCGCCAAAAAGATTTATTATATCTTTTTTCGCTTCTGCCCATTGTTCGATTAAATTTTTTGAATCGAGATAAAATGGATAATCTTGAGAATGAACAAGTACAGATTCAAAATCATTTTGTAACTTCTGTAATTCTATCATCTATACATTATATCTCCTATCTTATAAACTCCAATCAATCGGTTCTCCACCCATAGAAAGCAGTAAATTATTTGCTGTTGAAAACGGTTTACTACCTTTAAACGCAGGAGTTCCTTTACATGGTTTACTTACACTAAAAGGACTTGGATGGGAAGATAAAATATAAGCCTTCTTAATCAAATTCTCTCTGGCAACTCCAGGTCCATCCCATACCATAGGACTAGAATTTAAATCTTTTAATAAATTCTGAGCATTAGCTCCCCATAACATAAAAACAATAGGTTATGGCAAATGAGTTGCAGCTTTCAACACCGCTGTCGTAAACCTACTCCATCCCCAATTAACACAGCTATTGGCTTGATGTTCATAGACAGTTAAACTTGCATTAAGAAGCAATACTCCTCTTTCTGCCCAAGATGTTAAATCTCCAGACTGCGGAATTGGAATCCCTAAATCGCTATTAAGCTCGCTAAAAATATTTCTTAAAGAGGGTTGAATGGGGCTCCCATCAGAAATAGAAAATGCTAAACCGTTTGCTGCGCCCGGAGTATGATACGGATCTTGTCCTACAATACAAACTTTTACATCTTCTGGATGCGTAAGATTAAGCGCTCTAAAGATTTTATCCTATTCTGGAAATAAAATCTTTCCTTTAGAGCGCTCTTCTAAAGCATGATTTTCAAGTTGAACACTTAAATCCAGTGCCTCTTGAGGAAGAATTTCCGACCATTTCACTTTAGAAACACTCCTTTTATTATCTTTATAATAATATTATAATATATAAAAATAATAAAATCTAATTATTTCTTTTTGCTAAGTCTAGCAAGTTCATGGAAATGCGAGATTACTGAAAAATAAGTATCACAATAATGACAAGAATGACCAGGTATATTACATTTTTGCCCACAGTTTAAACGAGTTTTTGCAAATGCTTCTTTAAATGTTAAGTTATTTCTTGTAGGTAAGCCATCAATGAGAAGGTTTATATCATAATTAAATGAACCTCTATTATAGATATTAAACAAAGTATCTTCTTTTTCTAAATTAGGTTGCTTAAAATCTATTACATCAATAGCAGAATATAAATGGAGATCCTCCGGGCGAATAAAAAAACTTGAAGGTTTTCTTTCTGCGGATAGGGAGACATTAGGGGAAATGGTGGGTGATACTCTTATCTTAATATCTCCTTTAATCTTTTCTAATAACTCCATTTGAAACCCTAATGGTCCATCTATATAGATATCACTAACCTTGGCCTCCCGCAATTCTTGGAAAGTTTCCCAATCAGTAACCGGGAACCGCAAATATCTATTATATCCCATATCTTTTAAATCATTTAATTGATATATGTTTCCGCATTGAATAGTGTAATCATTTGCTATTGTTTTAATTATCTCAACTTGCTCAGCCAATCTTGTTAATTGCACCTGAGTTAATTCATCTGGAATAATTATATTACACCTTTTATTTGGATTTTCTTTAAGAAATTTAATAATTGTTCCTAATTGATTGTAGGGGCAACGTATCTCTCCAGCCATTTTTATATTGCTGGAATGATAATTTACACTAAATATCATTAAATAAGCCCTCCTTTATTTATATATTTATTATAGCATATAATAAAAAATCCGTCAATCTTGAGATGAAAATGCCAAATTGACACATCCTTTTGTTTTTGTTATAATAAATATATAAATAAAAAAAGGAGTTTTAACTGTGGTTTTTATTATTATCGCTATTTGCGTAATATTATGCGTGGCATTTCATATTATGAATTTTCCAGGCGGCCCTTCTGGATTTGTAATTTGTACTAAAGTATGGCTAAAAAGAAAGGTATCTACTTTTCGTAGATACCTTTCTAAAGGTTTTAATTAGCCAATTCTGCGGTAAGCAGAGAGCTTCTTAGACTTTCCACCCTCAGTAGAAGCAGGAACACTTACGGTCTCCTTAGCAACACGATTAACCTCAGGAGAAGCAAGCTGGGTTAGACGAGCAGTAACCATCTGAGCAGAAATGTCCTCGTCGTTCAAAGCCTTTACAATATCATTGATAGTCATAGGCTCATCGCCAAGGACTTCATAAATCTTCTCACGAAGAGCATCTCCCTCGACCTTCTTAGCAGCAGCTCTCTTAGCGGCAGCAGCAGCCTTATTGTCAAGCAACTCGACCTCGTGCTCGACGAACTCGCGCAGGCTGTCATAAGTAATTTCACTGGACTCGAGGACAAGACCCTCGTTCTCAGCGACAGACAAAATGCTCAAAATAGCATTATAATTGGCTTTCTTTGTGGGCTTCTTTACAGTGTTAGACATAATTTAATCAATTCCTCTCTTGTTTTATTGTATTTATATTATATGATATTTTTTGAGTAAAGTCAAGAAAATTTCTTGTAATTTACAAAACACAATGGACTACATACCATTTAGGTTCTCGCATAATGTTTAACGCGCCCAAAATGTTTTTAAGTTCACTGGTTTCAAGATTGTTATTAGAGAAAGTGATTTCTCTAATTGTCCCTTCTTCAACGTCATCGCCTACTTGAATACCAATTACAATATCTTCATCATTATCATAGTAGTTAGCTCTGTGAATAAAATCGCAATTTTTATCACAAAATTCATCATCCTTCTGATTTAAGACATTGATTTCGTCATTTTCAAGACGAACTCCATAGACGATTTTAGTAAAATAGCTAACGCTCATTACAAGAAATCTCCTTTCCTACTTTCTATATTTATTATAACTTATTTTTTTGTTTTTTGCAAACCGATTCCTTGACTAAAGTGGTAATTTTTATGTCAAATATCTCTAATGAAAAGGATTAGATTTGTAATCCAACAAGTTGCGGAGATGCTATATAAGACTGCGTGAAGCATTGTTGGTGAAGAATACAGAAGTATTAGAGACGAAAAGACAAGGAACATATATAGTATTAGCAGCAGAGTAGTTTTCATTTCATTTTAACCCATTCCTTATTTCTAGCTTTTTTATCGAGTAAGGTAGACAAATCCGCAGGTTTCTTCATATGACGGTCATCTCCATCACGGAATTCATCCCAACCGAGCAGGAGATACTTCAGATGCTCAGGAGCATCATCAGGGAAAATATCGGTAGAAGCGATATACCAACCAATCCCTACGGCATATCTAGCTACGGACTCCCGCAACCAATCTTCGTCAGCGGCCTTATTTCCACGAATTACAAGAATAGGCCCATTGTCAAAGCCGCGAGCATGCTTTAGACCATCATAGCCTTTATCGGTATCAACAATCTTCTTACCATAGGCTTTTGCATATTCTGCATCGCTATAGTAGCGAACATCTCGATGATTCTTAGTATTTGGATGCTCTACAGTAACATAATATTTACCATTTTTAATAAAAGGCTCTTCAGTAATGCGCTTATAGGACTGAAAACTAGGTGCAACAGGCATAATTTAAACCTCCTTAATGATTTTCACGAATTTCATTAAGCGCGTTCTTGCTCAAGCTAATACAACCTTCGCAATCCCAGGGGATAATTTTTACAGAATTTAAATTTTCCTCGCCGTAGTAATCAGCTACATTTCTGAGAGCTTCAGCGAAGTCGTTACCGTATGTAATGCCCTGATAAGTCTTTACTTGAAACTCCTCGAACATTTCTACCTCGTATTCATAGTAATTCTTCATCTTTTGATACTCCTTTCCTCATCTTCTATAATTATTATATCATTATTTTTTAATTTTTGCAAAAGAAAAAGAGCTTCTTTAAAGAAGCTCTTAAGTAAGAAAATGAGTTTGATAGTAGCCAAAATCAAGAGTGTAGACATCGTCGTCCCAATAATCTCTTGGATTAGCAGTTGGATCCCAGGCTAAGCCAGAAAGATAATTGTCGTATGCAGCGCTCTCCCAGAAAGAAAAAACTAGTTCTTGCGCATCTGCTTCAGAAGCTACTGCACAAATAACTTCAATAGAATCTTCAAAATCCGGCCAGTAGTAAACTACATAAATATTGTTCATTACTTTTCCTCCTCGATTTTATAATTATAGTCAAGGTTTTTAAGGAAAATGCCAAAGTCATGGTCAGAAGAAAGGTATCCAAATTTAGCAATATATTGAGTTTGAGCAAAGATGATAGCTAAGCGATAAGCTTCATCTGCTACAATATATTCTGAAGTGGTTTTGCTAACAGGAAACTTAGTTGTAAAGTTTTTACCTTCGATAGAACAAGAAATAATAGCAATCATATAGCATAACTTCCTTTCTTCTATTTTCTATATTTATGATACAATATTTATTATATAATTGCAACAAGAGCAAGAAGATAAAGGGATCGCGGAAAGGCGAGGTCAGAAATTCTCCAACCTCGCCTATTTTAGAGTATAATCTTACTTAGAGGTGCTACCTACCTCGCCGCCCGCAAGAAAACTAAAAGGATTAGAGTTATCCATCATAGCAGAGAGCATAAACATCTTACCCATGTCGCTATTGTTGCCGTCTTCACCGAAAACCATGTTAGCCATCATCATAGGCATGAGATTTCCGAAAGGCTGATCGGGAGAAGGTGCGGTATTGCCAAAGTTGACAATAGGCATAATCTTGGTAATAAAGTTAAAGCCGAAGGGATTAGAGGTAGGAATTACAGTCTTAACCTCAGATTCCAGAATGTCTACGACTTCAATATTGCTACCATTGACCGCAGATATGAACATAGGATGATGCTTATGGATAATCATATCGCCCTCCTTAACGGCAGAAGCTGCAACGGGCATACGATATACCATATTCTGGAAGAAGAAGGTAAAGCCGGTTACGTCAATAGTCTGCTTAGTAGCAGGATTGTAGGTAAAATATTCACCCTTAGAATTGCGAATGGCCAAGCCATAAGGGGAGAAGGCCACCTCGTCCCCGCAAGGGCCAAAATCAAAGTTCATATTAAAGCCTTTGCGAGAAACGCTATCGCTCTTGTTGGGCATAGGCGCACTGATGTTAGAATTAGTATCAACCATGTGAATAGTCCTTTCTTTAACAAGATAAGCGAATCCATCTGTTACAAAAATTTCGCTGGTAATATCAGTTTTGGTATCAGTTAAGTAAAGAATAGAGTTTTCGTCTGTAATCTCTATTTTGACTATATAATCGGTATTAGTGTTACTTAGCTTTTTTAGGGTTCGCCACGAATCATACGGGATTTTGTTATAACCGAATTTAACTTTTTCGGTATATTCAGTAAGAATAGCATTTATAAGACTTGAATTAAGAATATACATAGGTTTACACCTTCAGTCTCTTGTTAAGCTCGGCAATAAGCTCCTCATTGGTATAGTCACCAAGAGACTTATTAAAACACTGGTTTCTATCGAGGATAAAAGCCGGCGCCAGCCCGGTGCTGTCGTAGTAGTTGCCGCCGTTCGCAGATCCATCGGTGTAGACACCGCAAACGCGGTCCGAGGCCCAATTATCTTTCTCAGGAGAGCCCCAAGGTGTAACAAGCCAAAACAAATTCTTGATATGAGGAGTGAGAATATGGTTATACTTGCGGTATTCATCGAAAGTGAGAGGTGCAACAACAGTATTGAGTGCTCCATATCCTTTATATCCGTCCATCGCTGTTAAGTCGACATCACGGGCAATAGCCTTGATACCAGTCTTTTCAAACCAAGCTTCGATGCGCTTCCGCAGATTACTTTTCTTATAGTTATTAGAGTCTCCGAAGGGAGATTCGATGTCCAAATCAAGAGCAATGACGAAGGGATTACTATTAATTTCGTCAAGGACGACGCATTTTACTCCTTTTACGGTAATAATATCTCCAATCATTCTATTCTTCCTTTCTTTAATTAGCATACTCTTCAATCATTCGAGAAAGCATGATGACTTCGTCATCTGTTAAGTTATCGAGAAAAACTCCATATTTGCGGCAGATGAGGTCTTGGAGTTCATAGTTCTCGCTTGCTAAAGGAGTTCTTGCAAGTTCTCTAGCCGCGAGTTCAAAAGAACCTGTATATGCGAGGAAAGGCATATCCATTTACATAACTTCCTTTCTTATTCTTTCTATATTTATTATATCATTTTTAATGTTATAATGCAAAAGGATATGGAAGGTAAACGAAAAGTACGGTTTAGGATGCGGATTGGCAATTTTTTAGGTAAGAAAATTGGCAATCCCGCACAAAGATTGAAATAACAGAAAGGGTAAAAAATTGAGGTAAAATTTCATATGTACGAAGCGCTTCATGTCCAAAAAATATAAAAAAGTTGGACAAAGAGGAATAATTATGCTATAATATTTTTGAAGATAAATGAAGGTGGTGATAGAATGGCTACGCAAATTGCTATGAGAGTTTCAGAAGAAGAGAAAGAGAAACTTTAGAAATATTGTAAGGACAAGGGCATGACCATTTCTGGTTTGATTAGGATTGCTCTTGACTAGTATTTTAAAGATTAGAACAAAAAGTAAAGGAGATCAAAGAACTAATGAACAAAATTGTGTATTCTTTGCGGATTATGGAATAGTTGGTTGAAAGAGGATTTATTCCTATCTCGATGATGCCAAATCCAAAATATCCGTAGTTTAATTGTTGGATTTTTGAAAATACCAATGAATTTAATGAAGCATTCGCTTCTATTGTATAGGAGGCGAATGATAGTGAAAGATAAAATTACTCTTCAAGCTCATTGGTTTGAAAAATGCAGTAAATTTACTCCAGAGCAAGAAAAAGAGATTTATTATCTTATTGTTAGATATTGGATGTACGGGGAAGAAGTTCAAGTTACTGGAGACTAGGCGGTTGATATGGCATTTAGTTTTATTAAAGACTAGATTGATTTAATGAATAAAAGAATGGTAGAAAAAGAAAATGAATTTGCGAAAGGTAATGCTGGTAGAAATAAAAGTAGAGAAAAGAGAGAAGAGAAAGTTAGGGAGCTTTTAAGAGAAAATCCAGAATATACAAGTAAACAAATTGCTGAAATAATAGGGGTTAGTGATGCTACTATTAGAGGTTATGAGGCTTGGAAAAATCGGCGTTTCAACGTTGAGACAACGTAGAAAAACGTTGTAACAACAAAACACAACGTTGATACAACAGTTAAATTTGATTTTTAAAACGTTGAGACCCCGTTGCGATCTTTGTTGGAAAAGTGTTGAGATTTTGTTGATACGAACGATCGTATCAACGGAAAGAATTGGTAATTTTATTTAAAAAACTAATTAAAATTGCATAATCAACGTTGTTTCAACACTTTTTTCAACAGAAATCAACGTTGTCTCAACAGCCGTTGAGGCGTAATATATATATTTCTCAACGCAACAACAGCGTTTTTTCAACGATTTCATCGTTTCCAAAAAGCGGTTGTTGCTTAGGCGGCCCTAACGGGCCACCACTTTGACCTTGATTTAAAAAAGAGAGGGGTTTTATATGGAATTATTTTTGTTAAATAGTAAAGAAGATAGAAAGAAATTTAAAGCTAAATGTGGTATTTATGCTTTATTATATCAAGATTAGGTAATATATATAGGCTAGAGTAGAAATATTCAATCAAGATTGAAATCTCATAATGCTCCTAATAAAGTGCAAAGTATAATTAAAGAGATTGTAAAAGAAGATGGAAACTGCAATAGATGTAAATCTTTAGCTATGTATTGTTTTATAGATGTTCATAGAGAGGATATATAGTTTTCTATATTGTAGGAATGTAGAGATGATGAATTAAGTTCTTATGAGGAATATTATATAAATTAGTTTAAACCTAGATTTAATTATAAAGGAGTAAATGTCCCATATATGTAATTTTAAAATGAAGGACTACGATTTTTATGAAGTTCATAAAATATTGACGAAGATATTGTTTAATGGAGGATTAAAATATGGAAGTATTTAAACCAATAAAGGTAGAGAATTATCAATTCATGGATAGTGGATTAAATTAGTATGAGCCATTATTACTTTATATTAGAGATGATGTAGAAGAAGGTAAGGTATATTTTGTAAAGAATAAATTTGATAGTAAATTGAGAGAGTGGGTAGAAGAGAATTTAAGAATATAGGGTAGGAATAGAATTACAGTAAATAGAGGTTATGGAGAAGTAAATATAGATGTTTTTACTCAAGATTTAGAAGATTCTATAGATAGATTAAATAGAGAGGTATAGGAGTTAAGAAATCAATTAGAAGAAAGAAAGAAAAAGAAAGATTCTAGTATTTATAATCTTATAGAAAGAGTAGAGGAGATTAACAATGGAAGATTATAATTATTTAACTATAACAGCTGCGGGATGGAGCTCTATAGAGGTAGATAGGGAAGGATTAGGTTTAGAAAAACGAATTGAAAAGTTAGAAGAAGGTTTTAGAAAAATCGAAGTAAAAGTGGAGAGATATATGATTTAATAAGACTGCTCTGCAGTCTTTAGGAAGAATAAAAGTAGAGGTTAGGGAATAGATAAAATTAGAAAAATAGCAGAGATAGATAAAATTGGATAAAATTAGAGAAATGGTGGAGTTGGGTGCCGATCGGGTCTAGGTAACCATCCTACTCTACTTGTTACACCGATCGTTAACCCTAGCTCCCGCGATTATAATATAAAAAAAATCGGGAGATACCCGGCTAGTAGTATCTCCCAATCTTCTTCCTCTTGTTTAATTACCGAAGTCCATTAAGAAACTTCTTTACAATATCTTCATCAGAAGGCTTGATATTAGTCTCCTCAGAGGTAGGCTTCCGCAAAGCCTTACTAATCTGGCTCTTGATTTCATCCTCAAGAATACTAAGGCCAGTATCAAGGTCATCAACAGCAACCAGTTTTGCGGCAAAAGCAGCAGACTGATTCATCTGGTCAGCATAGTCCTTAATATCCTTAGCACTCCACTCAGGGTGGCGATTAGCATAGATAATTGCGGCCAGACGACCAATGTCCTCTACATCATAATCCTCTGCATCAACATTGTCGATGAAAATATCATACATCTCGTCAATCAGATTATCTCGCTCAAGCTGTTTGCTAGTGGTTTCCTTCTGCACCTTATTGAACGCATCAGTAAAACTCTTTGCAATATCCTCAGGGGAAGTGCCTGCATTAATTGCATCGCGAATCATATCTTCATAATTCATAGTAGTCGACTACTCCTTTTCTTATCTTCTGTATATATTATAATATATATTTTTAATATTGTCTAATGGATATTTATGCTAGAAAAACCGATCGGCTCCGCGGGAGCGTAAGGAAAAGTCGTTTCTATTTCATTCTCTTAGCAACAACTTTGCTATTGTTAGCTGTATATATAGAAGTTTTAATGAGATGATTCTGAATTCAAATTGTTAAAAACTCGGCAAATTTTACTTGTTTTTAATTGATTTTGTTAGAAAAACGCGCATTTTTTCATGGTTTTTCGCTATATCAAGAGGAAAATAGTAGAAAACAAGAGGAAATGGATTGCGGACCGATCGGTTTAACGAGCTTTTTGTAGAAAAATTCTAGATTTTTGAGTAGAAAAAGGAGATTTATTGCGGAATTTGACAATAATAATTAAATATGGTATAATTAGTCAAAATTGCGGATCCCAGATAAACCGATCGGTTGGGCGTCCGCAATTCTTATGCGACTAACTTTTTCTTAGCAACAACTTTGCTCTTGTTAATTGTATATGTGGAAATAGTAGAAAAATGAATAAGATTAAGGAAGCATAGAAAATCGGCATTTTGAATTGGTGTGGGTAGGGCCGATCGGTGTTTTATTAGAGGGCGGTATGGATCGGGATTTCGGGAGATTCGCTATGAAGTTGCGCTATGGCCAAGTTGCTATGAAAATTTTGCGCTATGGTCCGATCGGTGAAATTCGGGCCGAGTCGCCCGCGACCGGCCCGCCGAATTGGATATTTAAATAAAAAAAGAGGGCTAAAGCCCTCTTTAATAACTCTCCTTACATTCAATTTCTCCAAGGGAGGAAAAGTCCATTCTAAAAGGAAGAATATCAATAGATTGATCATAGTCACTCACAGTGATACTTCCAAAATTATCGCAGTAGTTTTTAATAGCGTCAACAACAGCTTTCCACGCATATTCTTTTGCTTTTTGTTGCCTTTTATCTCTTTTTTCAATAAAAGCAGTAATATGCTCGGCAAGCTCCATATCAGACATGGAGTCAATATTAACTCTTAACACTTCTTAAACTTCCTTTCTTAATTAAAAATTTCGGTTGGGATTTCATTAAAAACTTGCTTAAATTGCTCCATAGTCAACTCTTTCGCCGCTCTTTCAACTCTCTCTTTTGACCAGTCGCAAACCATTTTGCAAGAAATAAACTTGATTTCATATCCAGTAATATCGTAGATTTTAGGAGACCGTTCAAATTTCTCACTATCTGCCATATTTCCAGTTAAAGTCATAAACTCGCCTTTTTGCTGTTGCGTTTCCATGAAATCAATATTTCTTTTGACAATGCGTTCTGCAATTTGCTTTCCGTTTTCAATCGCTTCCTTTTCAGTTCTCACGTTGAAAGAGAAAGTGGTATTCATGATATCGTTGCGGAGCGATACAGTAAATTTATAAGGTTTTTTAGAAAAAATCCCTTTGCGGCCTTCGCACCAGTAGGTAACTTGGAAGTTAACTCGAAACTGTTTTAAACTTTCCATTCTCCCTACCTCCTTTCCATGATTAAATGATACCATAATTTCAGGAGAAAGTCAAGTCGTCAAATTGCACAAATTTTCTTAACAAAATTATTGAAAATGACAATAAAACAAAAATTCGGCGCGTGGCAACCGCAAACGCGCCGCCCAGGGCTTTTGTGCAAAATGACGAAAAAATCCCGCTGGCTTTATGCCAGCGGGATAGTATAGGTTTTGCGAATGATAATTGTTACCATATCAGGCTTTTTCTCACAGAAAAATCTGTCGTTCCTGATGAAACGCCCAATTCCCATATCTTGCCATCTTGCCCGGTTTGTGTCCTCATATCTCAAAGTATTATACTTGGAAAGAGGACGCCACCAATCATAGACAAAACTGGAATTTTCCGGCATGGTAAACTCCCGGGTTTTCTTGTAATTCCTCGTATGCTCTGCGGCTCTGCGCTTTAGGTCGTTTGTTGTCCCTATCTTTAGGATATAACGGCCTTTTGTGTCCACATAATGCCCCACATACAGAAACTCTTTCTCACGACGGATAGTATCACTTCCTTTTTGGGAGGCGGGATAGACGGTATCCCGCCTATCCCGGTTATTTCTTCGGTTTACGCTTTTGCACAAGCGTCAACTCGAAACTGTCCTCACCAATAGAAAAGGCTATCTGCCGTTCCTTGTTGGTGACTTGCAGATTTACAATGGAAAACTGACTATTCTTTTCCAGAAACTCTGCAAGCTCTGCGATAATGCCCCCTTTAGTTGCGTTGGGCTTTCTCTGCCGGGGCGTAAACTTGTAGGCGGTGGGCGCTTTCCGTGTTCCCGCATGGGCGAATTTCTGCGCTACTTTTGCCTTATCCGGGGGGAGGTCATACTGCGTGCGCTCCCCCGCTTCAACGGCCTTATCATAGGCAAGTAAATCCTTTTCCTCTTGCGGGGACAGGTTTAAGCCTTTATACCTTGCGATACGCTCGGCATCCGTAATTCTGCTACTTATGGTATCACCCCCTTTTCTTATTTAGTAGGGCGGGGATATTTCACCCCGCCCTATCGGGGTTAGGCCATACGGAACAGGGACTTGCCCTTTTTCTCCGTAGCCACGACATGGCCGGCCATCTTGAGCTGACGCACCAGAGCCGCCACTTTCTGATTGCTAAAATCAGCCAGAGCGGGGACAGACTTCAAAATCTCAGTGCAGGTCACACCATCGGTATCCTCGGGCAGACCGGCCAGGAACTCCATAATCTGCTCCTTGAGCACCTCGTTCTCCTGCTGGGTCTGGGTCAACTTCTTATCGCCGCTACCAGAGTTCTTCTTCGCCAGAAGCTCCAGCTCATGGTCGATAACAGTGACCGCAATCTCCGGGGTCGTGCCATAGGTCACGGGGTCGCCATTCAGAAGGGCCTTAATGTCCTCGAAACGCTGGGCCTTAGTAATACGGACTTTCTTCTCGCTCATAATAATACTTCCTTTCTGACGGTAGGTCGTCACCCTTGATGTATTTATTATATCATACCTTTTTCCGTTTGTCAAGAGATTTTTCTCTTAACCGGGGCTGGTATGCTATAACCTTTACTGTGCCTTTATTGTACCACAACTTTTTGCATTTGTCAAGAGGTTTTTCAAACTTTTTTGACTGTCACTACTCGCCGTTTCAAAACCGTTTGGCTTTCCTCTTTACGCCTTTATTATAGCACATTCAAGGCGGTTTGTCAAGCCCTTTTTTATTTACTTTTCAAGGTGCCTTGCCTTGCTTTCTGTAATGATTATATCATATATTCAAGGCTTTGTCAAGAACTTTTTTGAAAGATTTTGAAAGTTTGCTGTCACTCTCGCCGTTCATCTCTCTCACTTTCTGTACTAATTGTACCACAAGCGGAAATAGATTGCAAGCGTCAAATTGCACAAGAAATTAGAATTTTGGGAGAAAGTTTTTGTGCAAAATTCTGCACAAAAACGGGATGAAATTTTTGTGCAACATTACCATTGAAAAATTCGGCCCGCGTCAGCCATCCGCGGACCGTTGACTTTTTAAGGTATAAAAAAGAAGGGCCGAAGCCCTTCCTTTATGACCAGCATATATTAAGAAATTCAAACAGTCCTAAATCCTCTTCAGGGAAATGAACAGGATAGCCGCCATCGCCATCGGGATTTTCATCAATAGTCCATCCCATCCGCTCAATAATCTTTCTTGCCTGATATTGGCAATCGGCGTTCATAAAGTCGAACCAAATTTTTTGAGTTATCATGCCGTTTTCTGCCATTTTTATTCCTCCTCAAAATCATCGCAACCATAGTTTTCTTGATAATCGTCACAGTCAAACCAGGGTTCATCCAAATCACAAACAAGAGTCTCAGTATTAAAATGAGGGCAAATAGTCTCATAAATGTCCTCGGGGTCCATGTCCATTTCATCATAATATGGACAGCTCCATCTTATTGCATGAACTTTTGCCATATTTCTTCCTTTCTACCGGGCGGGGCATTAAGCCCCAACCCGGATTGTCGGATTATTCTTCAAACTTACGGAAAGCCGCCTCTGAAAATCGGTCATGGGAGGAAATTCTTTCTTATTCTCATAAAGGGTTTTTCTCATGGGCTTGTGCTGTCGCATACAATACCACATGATTTCCGCTTCAATCAGCACATCTTCCAGCCCCGTATGACTTTCCTCAAACTCATTATTGCCGGAGATATACCGCCATACGATTTCCGCAGTCTTGCGGGGAACACCGTTCGCCTGAACAAACCCGTTTTCTTGACACCACTTCTTATAGGTGGGCATTTTACAGATAACATCTTGCGTCATCTTCATAATATCCCAAATCTCCACACTATCAAACGGGAACCAATAACGCCACTTGGAGCAGGTCACATAACGCTGTGTAACTCTCAAGGCATTATCGTCAAATCTGGCATTATAAGCCGCAACTTCCTTAATGCCGTATCGCTCAATGGTATCGAGCATAGCTTGGCGGATTTCATAAGTGGTAGCCATTTTACGAGTGCCGGCCCGCAGTTCCTCAATATAGCGGGGAATTTTCCAATTATAATAGGCAGTCCGCATGAGATCCCGCTCATCGTTGAAAATGTCCCTATTTACAAAACTGGCAGTTTCATAAATATTGCCCTTGGTATCCACTACCGCCCATCCGCAATCATATACAAGCACATTACTCATATCCATGCGGGTTTTGCCGTTTTCGTCAGTTTCAGTCAGCGTGTTAGCGGTTTCAGTATCAACCACCAAAACATAGTGTCTACGCTTATCAATCATAATCTTTGACTTCCTTTCCTCTTGTTGAGTTTATTATAGCACATATCATGCTTGATGTCAAGAGGAAAAGGAAATTTTTATTGCGATTTACTGCAAGCTACTGGGCATTAGAGCGGCCTATTCTAACGGCGTTCACTCGACTTACGACACAATATAAATTTACTTCCTTTACTTTCTAAGAGTTCGCGACCTCTTGATTTCTTGGCCTTCCCCTCTTGACAAATATATAATACCATACTTTCGGGATAATTACAAGATGGCGATTTGCACAAAATTTGCAAGCCAAAATTGTGCAACATCGACAAAAACAAAAACTCGGCTCGCCGCGTGCGCCAGCGAGCCGCCTAAACGATATTAAAGAGTAAAAACAAGAGGGCCGAAGCCCTCTTAATATCCAAGATATTCCTTATTGACAATTTCATCAATGCCATACCCCAAATCTTCAAGGGAAACGGGGAGATCATCGTCAATTTCATTAACTTCCATGCTCTGGTTAATCTGACCAATGAGAATTGACGCATTTCTCAATACCTGCTTTTCTGCCGAATCAAGAATAAGTCTATTAACCTTTCTAATCTTCATTTACAAAACTTCCTTTCTTATTTTAAGATTGACTGGTGGATTACTCCACCAGTCGCCATAAGGCCGTAGGTAAATCTTCATGCGGTTCGATTGTTTCTCCTAAATGCCAGCCGTCCCGCACACTTTTATTATCATCAATCAAAATAAAATTGCTAACTCCCGGCTCAAAATATTTCCGCACACAATTTGCTTTTGTTGTGCCATATTCCACAAGGTGAACTTTATGAGCGGGGAAGTCGTATTTTGCAAGCCAACTGCGCTTTGCGTCACGAACAGCGACTTTATATGAGTTAGAACTGTCTTTTGCAAGCCAACTGATAACCCGAATTTCCCAGTCCTGCTCAATGAGTTTATTAAGAACGGTATTCAATTCTTCCATATCGCAAAGAGGTTTAGCGACTGTATATGGATAGGGGTTTTCATTCATTAAATCTTTCAGCCATCCATCTACTCTGTACAGGTCAGCGATTGTTCCATCCATATCAAAGCAGAGCATCTTTTTCATTTTGATTTACTTCCTTTCTTTAGGTTGATTAAAGTATATCAGATTTCGGGATAGAAGTCAATCATCAAACTGTATAAAATTTCGGTTGGAAAATTGTGCAACTTCTACAAAAGAGAAAATTCGGCGCGCCACGCCTGTCAGCGCGCCGCCGAAATCTAAGCTGGAAAATCCAGCTTAGAGATTTTTACTTTCGGCAACAAAATATTTTGCTTCATACTGTTTTGCAATAGCCTTTACTTTTGCGCTTTCTTTTTGTGTTTCACAATAGAAATTAAATAAAGTATGTTTTCCGACTGGGATATAAGAGTGCGGGACGCTCTTCAAATCGTGGTCAATTGCCTCTGTATATTTTGCTGGTACGGTCAACTCAACTTTCCAGAGCTTATCTTTACGGGTCTTTTCCTCACACCATTTCACAATAAAGACGCCCACAAAGTTACACAGTCCGACAATTACCACCTTCCACAGTAGCGGCAATTCACAAACCATATAAACAACAACCACAGTATAAAGGCCATAGGCAACGGCATTTACTACCGCGGCAACCAACTTCCCGCATTTAATAGTGCATAGACTTTTAATGGTTTGGATAACTACATTTACCGCATTTAATACGATAAATAAGAGTAGCAATTCAGTATTCACTTTTTATATAGGGCGGTAGGCTTTTACCTACCGCCCTTCCTCCTTTCCTTAAAGCGACTTCCGCAGTTCATCCAGCAGACGGCCCAAAGTTTCCATATCGCCACCCATTTCCAGCTTGACGCAGATTTGATTGGTCTGGTCAGCTACCCACTGATTAACCTCGGAAAGCTCACCGTTCATCTCAAGCTCCACCGGATTATAGAAACACTCGGTGTTGCTCTTTACGCAAGCGCTATCATAGTAGCGGCGGATTTTATATCCCTTGGCCTCGGCAGTTTTCATCATCTGCTGATTAAGGATTTTGCACTCTTTTTCGACGCCCTCACGGAACGCCTTAAACTCGTTCATGCTATCGTTATACTTTGCCCGGATTGCCTCTCTCTTGATTTCTGCAATCTTGCTAACCTCGTCATGGATATAACCTTCAATTCTCTTGGTAACACGCATTTCTAAAACTTCCTTTCTGATTTTAATTTTTATTTATCAGGGCCGCCCTTCCATGGTTTTATTGTGCCACAGTCGGGGCGATTTGTCAACCCCTTTTTATGTTACAGCGAAAACTTTTCCGCCATCTCCCTATCGACCTCTTCGTCGAAAACAGCCTTAATAATATCGGTCGCGTCCTCAGGAGTACAAGCGCCCTCCCGCAGGAACTTCCCCAAAGAATGAAGCATAGCTTGTGCAGCTTCTCCTGGCATAATTGCCGAAATAACCTTGTGCATAGTAATAACGCTCTGCTTCTCTTCCTCAGTCATCTTAGAAATCTTAAACATAATAAATACTTCCTTTCTGGTTTAGTGAGTTTTCCTTCTCTTTACATTATTGATTATACCACTGTTAAAGTGGTTTGTCAATACCTTACATCAAAGTTTTTGCAAGATATGCGAACATTAAGATTTCCGCCGCAAACATGATTTCAAGTCCTATGCAATCCCCTTCAATGGCGGCTACAAATTGCCATACCAGACACAGAACAAAAGCAATCAGAACTATCATGGTAAAAGTTGTCATATACTCACCCCGCGAAGGAAACTTCCACAAAGTTGATATTGAAACGCTCCCATTCACTTTCCATACCTAACATCATATCATGGAAAAGGTCATCACGATTTTCATATCCATCTTCTTCCAGAATAGCCTCCCATTCTCCATCGTCATATTGACTTTCCAGATATTCCAATGCAGACTTGTGGGCGGCGATGGTATTAGACGCTACACAGATAGGTTTATCGTCGTATCCATCCGTAACTAAAATCATTTTCTTTTCTTCCATGATTTTTCTTTCCTTTCTTTCGAGGTTTTCTGTCTCCCTCTTTCTGATAATAATATACCATAGGCAGAGCGGAAAGTTAAGCGATTTTAGGAAAAAATTCTTCGTCAGATTGCACAACAATTCGAGCCTAAAATTGTGCAAATTGCCTATTGATAAAAATTCCGGCCGCGCCTGTGGTGCACGGCCGGGCGATCGACCTTCAGAAAATTGGACAGAAAAGCCTCCTGAATTTCAGGAGGCTCTCTTATTAATCAACATATTCAGCATTAAGAATATCGACAATATCTTCCAGCTTTAATCCACTTCTACACAAAGCGTTTTCAATGGAGTAACCAAAGATAATATCTCTTTCACCATTCCACAACAATACTTCAAATTCCCACATACCAAACAACTCCCTTTCTTTTAATAGTTTAAGGATACTACAAATGAAGCAAGAAGTCAATCGGCATCTTCAACAACTTTTAATCCATTCGCTTGTACAATTTTCATAGCTTCTTCAAGTGAAGTATTTTCAACAGATCCGCAGTCAATACAAATGTAGCGGCGTCCATCTTTTTCCATAGTAGTGAAATAATATTCTTTTCCAGTAATTAGTCCCATCTAATCACGCAAGCGAACAGGGATCATAATTCTTCCACTTGAGTCCAATTTTCTTGAGAAAGTAGTTTCTGCCATTTTGATAAATAAATTCTAGTGACCTAGGTGCGTGCGAAAAACGACTCCAGCACGGGAATCGCCGATTTTAACAATCGGAAGGAATATTACCATTCACATGGCATTTTCTGACAGAATTGAGCCATTGGACAGGACTTGCAAGAATCCTAGTTCAAGCAGAACTCTAAAATGACTGCCAGAGCTTTCAGCACTTCCAAAGTCATTAGAAAACTCCTTTCTTACTTTTTCTATAATTATTATAATATATTTTTTGGGAAAAATCAATAGGGTCGGCATTACGCCAGCCCTAATCTCTGTAACCAAACCAGATGGTATTTACCAATATGAAACAGAACTGTCCCATATCCTTTATCAGTCCAGACTGTAGAGCCGATAGGATATTTATGCGGAAGTCTCTCGATACTCATGGATAACTCCTTTCTCAAATAGGAACTTAACAATGCGGTCTGCAACTCCATTAGAAGGAATGCGCAACAGCCACCCTCCACTAAAATTTGCTATTTGATGGAGCTGCCACTCGTTGCCCATATTATTGATTAAGTTTAGGAAGTTGTCTCTATCCTCAACAGAATCAAAAGAAACGATAAAATATCTCATGCGGAAATCGACCTCCATAGAATTTTTTATCTTGGGGAGTGGAAGTCATAGACCTCCACTCCCGCAATTTCTTAACCGTCCACGTAAATAATTAGATTATTGCCTCTTGCTTTCAGGCCAGTTACCGGCAATTCTAGCACCCACTTCTTAGACGCTTCGATAACATCACCGCCAAGAGTCATGCGGCCATCAGGCAGTTCGTGGTAATGGCCTTCGGTATTTTCATTGATAACCTCAATGCTAGAATCATCAAAAAACATAGTCTCCTCTGCATACAGAGAAATCACACCTGCAACCATTTTCAAAGTCATTTCTTTTACTTCCTTTCAAGTCTTTTTGTGGTCTGTCCCTCTGGACAAGTATAATATAACACATGGGCGAAGGAATGTCAAGCGATTTCGGGAGAAAATCTTTCGTCGAATTGCACAAACTTTCGGTCATATAATTGTTGAAACTGCCGAATAAATAAAAATTCGGGCCGCGGCGCACGCTGGCGGCCCGGCGAAAGTCAATATGGCAAAGTGCATAAAAATATTCGGCAATCTTTGTGCAGACTGCCGAATATTTATTTTGTGCATTTTATACAATGCCCATGCTTCTACACAAACGAGCCGTGGTCAGAGGCACCTGCCGCAGATTGCTTGCCGTAATATTGAGATGATACTTCCTATTGATTTTATTAGCGGCGCTTACTTTGTTTCTAGCTTCCACAAGTACCACTTCGGAACATCTATGGAGGTTTGGCTTACTCAGTCCGTAGAACCCCATACGCTCACGCTTCCGACCCATGCTGTCAATAAAAGTTCCTCTATACATTTTCTTTTCCTCCTGTTATTTATTTAGTCATAAGAACAAACAGATTATATTCGCTATGCTGTGGATTAGGTTCGCAGTTATCTGCCACTATATCAACCCAGCTAATGAACGCCCAGAGAAGGACTGCGGCACAAAGACCGCATCCTATTCTACCAATTAACCGCATACTTTTGCCTCCTGTTCTTTAACCCATTCGCTATTGATTGTATCTTTCTTCATAACCGCCTTAAATTCTTCCTTGCTGGCTGGCCGTGTATGTAGTTTGCTATTGATGAACTTACTATTGATGAAAGCCCAATGCGGCATGATCGCTTTAGATACTGCATTAAAAGCGTCTACATCAAGGATAACACCATCTTCTACAACAGCGCTTTTTACATTCATGGTATACCGTAAGAGCTTAACAAACTCGCTCTTATTGAACAGATCACTGGTGAAATACTTAATATACATATCTTTTGTCCTTTCTCCCCGTATAGCCGTTAGGTCAGCTTCTTTGTTATTTACAGACCCCACATAATCTCGCCTGTAGTGTTATCTACTACTACAACGGTCATGCCAAGCTGGAGTTTCCAGTGAACTGCCATATTAGTAGCGCCTGCTAAGTTGTCACGCTCGCAAAGAGGTTCGCTTGCACCGGGAACAAGTACCATATACCTACACATACTATATACTTCCTTTCTTTTATTAGGGCTTGCCTTGCCTTGTGTTTTGCAAGGCAAGCCCTTATTTTGTTACCCGTTGATTTCTTCCTCTTGGGCTTTCGTTGCCCAATCAAGGGAAGTTCTTGGATTGCTTGGCTTGCGATAGGCTTCCGCTTGTTCTTCGGTTCCGCCTAACGCCATAGCGTAGGCTTGCCAGTCAATGGTTCCCTTGGCCGTGGTTTCCTTATACATTACCGGCTTGGCCTTGCCCTGCACCTGTACCGTGCCATACAGGTAAGAGGTCTTATCGGTGGTCTTGAACTCTTTTCCCAACTTGGAAAACAGTTCCTTAGCAGACGCTTTAGCGTCTTTTTCCTCTTTTTCAGCCTTAGCCTTATCAGCCTTAGCTTTAAGATACCGCATGATAACGGCTCTTTCCTCATTAGTGAAGTCTACCTTTTTACTCATTGTGTACCATCCTTTCTTTTGTCCTAAATGGCGTTCTCTGTTTGACTGTCTACATTGTACCAGATAGTCGCTTACTTGTCAAGCACTTTTTTCAAAGTTTTTTATTTTTTTTGTTTTGTCGTTGTCGTGTCTTGCTTGACTGTCTACATGATACCATAGTGGAAAAGCCTTGTCAACCTCTTTTTTCAAAAATTTTGGCTTTTTACATTTTGCACAAAACCAGATCCGTTCCATTGTGCATTTTGCATAGTTCTTTACGCGTGCGCGTATTCATTAAACGGGGGACTGTCTTTCTTTAGCTCTTTAGTGTGTGAAAGAGAGCAACTGCCCTTTAGCACTTTAGTGTGTGAAAGGGGGCGTGGGTTTCAGGAAAAAACTGTAAATTTTTTCACAAATCGCTTTGGCACGCAACTATAAAAACCAAATCGACTTTTCATTCTCAATAACGAAAAATGAGAGAGATTAAGAATAATCTCTCTCATAATTTTCTAAAAACTCTCTAACTTTTACACTTGCATGATCTTGAATTTCTACAACTATAGCCCCACAACTTTTAGCTAAAACTCTTAATGCATTAGAAATAGTTGTGTATTCTGACGCCCCAATAACAAGAAATATATCCCCTTCCCGCAATGAATCCACAGCGTTATAAGCCTTCTCATAGTTAGGGGCAGGATCTCCATATAGAACCGGAAGATTATATAGTTTATCACAATATTCTAACTGTTCCTCTGTTGGTAAATCTCCATGCAAAGTTATAACATTTTTACTACCTGCCTTTTGATGTAATCCATCTACATTCATTGTAATGATTGGAATATCATATTCAGCAAGAGCAATATGAGCATCGTTAGGTTTCTTATCTTTTATTCCATCTACAAATTCTCGCATTGTTTTTCTGTAATCTTCTGGATGGGTCTACGCATAAGACCTATATAATTTCTCTCTGACATCTGGTCTATCTTGAAAAGTTTCTATGCCAGATTCCTTACTAATGCCGGCTCCAGTAAATGCAATTATCATGTCCACACCTACACTCCTTTTTTAAGGTATATAATACCCCATTCCTCTCTTTATATCTTGGATATAGTTGCCCACAGCAAGCGCACTAATTATACCATATTCCATTTTCAAACCAAACAAAAACCTTATCCATTTGTATCATCCTTTATAAAATGAAATATCATATCATATCCATCTTCCGTTTCAATAATATCATACATATGACCTTCATTCAAAGTATATCCATCTTTTAATTCAATACGATTATTTGCAAAAGTCCAATAAGATGGTTGATAAACAAATCTAGGCCAAGACTCTCCCGCGCATCCAGTTAATAACAATAGAAGGTTTAATACAAATGATAATTTTACCAATTTTGTCAATCTCTTCTGCCTCCATCGGTCTAAAGCCAATACAAGTTAAAGTCCCATTTGGGCTTTCAGGCTCTAACTCTGTTCTACAAGCGTCATAAATAAGCCAGTAGTCTTTATTCTCTTCCATTCCTAACTCTTTTGCCATTTCAACAGCTTGCAGCAATCGCTCTTTATTTCTAGCTCCGCATACTACTTTAGTTTCTGATTCGGCAACCCAATTATGATATAAGTTTATATCAAAACCTATATCTATATGGTACATAAGCCCATCTCTTTCTTTGATAACTTCTTTACTTCCCCAATATAGTTTCTCTATAAGAAAAGCAATAGAAGCATGAGAGACTTGCGCTGCGAGTTTTCCTGGAGACATATTTAAATCTTTCCTCGCGATAATTAACTATTTAAACATTCTTTTTGTAAAACCTCCAAGAAAGATTGAAAATTGCGGGAATTAAAATCCGGAATTGCAAAATAAATATTTGGAATATTATAATTGCGGGCTGCGCGTACGAGCAAGGTTGCGACCGTTTTCGGATCTTGCATAAAAACACCACAGCCCCAGGCTCCCGCGATTAAAGTATTAACATTGTTATCTTCTGCTACTTTATACATAAAGTTAATTCTATCTTCCATAACTTTATTATTTAATGATAATGGAACTGATTGATACTGATGTGCCGTGCGATAGTTGGGAGCTGCACAAGTAATAACATCTACTAATTTTCCATTTCCTTCTCTCTCAAAAACTACATTTGGGGTATATAATGCTCTATCTAAATATAATGCTCTATTCAGCCTACTTTTATTCCATTCATAATAGCTACTATCAAAAGCAAGAAGAATTGGATACAGATTACTTTCATGGCAGAGAGCCTCTTCTTGCGCGGGACTTCCTCCTAGAAAATAGCCTCCTGGATGTTTATAACTTGCAAAATTTAAGATGGCAATTTTATTATTATTTTCAAGATTAAATAAGCAGGAAACAGTATCTTGCGCAGTTAATGTAAAATTAGATTTGCTATTGATTGAATTTTGTTTTGATTCGATATTTGGGCCATAAACTTTTGTAGATAGAATTGAGATATTTGTTTCTCTTTTTAATCTTTCTTTAATATCTGCGTAATGCGCCTGTGCTTTTTCTGCGCGCTCTTGTTTTGTCATTGCAGCCTCCTATTTTAAATGATGTTGGGCAAAATTGAATATTTATCTTATCCTATTTTTCAAATACAATATATAGACTTTATAATTGGCACTTTCCAAAATCTTTACAAAAGAAACTGCATTGTCCATCCTTTTTGCAAGGAATAAAATCCTCTATATATTGAAATTCTCTATCTCGGCAAATAGATAATGTCTCTTCTAATTCTTGATAAGAAATAATTGCAGTTTTTATACTATTGATTATGAAATCTTTAAATCTAGACAATTTTTCATTAACCCCAATCTTGTTAGTAGTCCCACTCCTCCTGGAACAGGAGTAGACCATACATGGTTTCTCTACGCAATTGAATCAATTTCTACAAAATCTCCTAAAATAGTTCCCGCATCATTTCTACGAATGCCAACATCTACAACAATAGCAAAAGGACAGGCCTCCCTGGTTAAAGTAAACTTCCCTACTGCAGAAACGACTAAATCAGCCTAGCGGGCTAGATAAAGCTCTGTGTTTATATCAGTTTTACTATGACAAATTGAAACAGTCATATCTCTATCTAATAAAGCTTTTGCCATAGGTTTTCCTACAATATCACTTCTGCCTAAAATAACAGCAGATTTATTTGCATATTCAAAACCACAATCATCTAAATAATCTATAATTCCTCTAACTGTAGCAGGAGTGATATTGCTTATAGGATTTAGGCCATCCGCGTCTACAGATGGAGAAATCATATCATATGAAAATTCAATATTTTGTGCAACTGGCATCTGAACAATCGCACTATTGAAGCCTCTACTTTGAACTTCTTCAAGAAGTTTTTTTAATTCTTCAGAAGTAGATGCTTTAAATACTTCAGCTCTCCAGTTAAGAGAGTTAAAATCTTTTAACTTATTGCGTATATAAATTTGATTCGCTGGATCTCCATTAGTCGCATCAATAATCATGAGAGATGGAGTATTATATCTAATCTCCCGCAGTTTATCCATCTCTTGTTTAAAATATTCTTTAATGTTAATCTATTTCATCTACACTAGGATCTAACCTCCATGGATCATCAATATCGTAGTCTATCATTTCATAAAAAGAAATTCCTAGTTTAGGGTCTACTTCCAATACCTAATTATGTACGGCAAATGGTCTACCGTCATTTATATTCTATATATCCCACATATCAATAATATTCTACTAAAATATCTCCTAAGCATACTATGGAGATACAGCAACACATATAATCAAGATATTAAAATAATACTATGCGTCTTTCGGTAACGCATTATAAGGTTCATCGAAGAACATAATTTCCCGTATTCCTCCTATATTATTTTCTATTTATATTATAGCATTATATTTTTAATTAATCAAAAGATTTGACAATCTAGTTTTTTTTTGTTATTATATGAGTATAAAAGGAGATGAC
>OGPY01000862.1_pt1 | contig 25629 bp, 22 predicted proteins | sample 1553121 | NCBI WGS metagenome assembly OGPY01 (sample SAMEA2580004, study PRJEB22360) | human gut metagenome
TCTGAACCGCCGTTTTATTATATTCTTTAATAACCTTGGCTACAGAATCCAACACCCGGTTAAAGGATGTTTGGAAAACAGCAGAATCTGTCGCAAAAGTAATATTGCTCGGCATAATCAAACGCACCTGTCCGTTCATTTCCTGAACCTGAACACCGGTGCCGACCAGTTCCTGACGCAGTCTGCGGGCCTGAATATCCATATAACCGCCGGTAGCCGCACCGCCGGCCGCACCGATGCCGGCACCGATTAAAGCGCCTTTTTCACCGCCGACCAATGCGCCGATACCCGCTCCGGCAACCGCTCCGATACCGGTTCCCCACGCTGTTTTGGAAACCTTGCTCTCCCCGGTATAGGGATCAGTTGCGCAAGCCGCCAGCAAAGACAGTGCCGCAACAGACATAATCAGTTTTTTCATCTTCTTATCTCCTTTTGTTAAACTGTCATTACTTTACTTTTTCCGCCGCCAAAAAACAAGCCATTTTATAAAGCAGCAAAAATTTTCGGCTGAAATTCCCTATACAAAAAACCCTGTGAGAAAATCTCACAGGGCTTGTAATGCTTTTTTCTGGCTTAAGCTTTACTTAAAACATGGTGCTGCGACTTTGACCAACATTTTCCAAAACTCCGACAGCAGAATTCTTCGCTGAATATCCTGCTTGCCGATTCCTTCCAAATGCGAAGCTTCATAACCGGCAGCCATTTGATGACGGCTGATACGCGTTCGCAGCAACAGACGCTGATACTTCGTCAAACCGCGAATGTACTCGGCAACTTCTTCGGCTTCAAGATTAATAACCTGAACGTAAGCACCGTTCTGAAAACTTACCACCTGAGGCTTATTCTCCTCGAGAAGGCCTCCCAAAAATTCTTTAGCATTCATAACTAAAAAAAATTTTAAAACGTTAATAATATATAATAAACCGCCGTAACGCGGTGAATATCCCAATAGCATCTAAATAATTTTGAATTAAGATAACTATAGTCGGTTAAATTCTGATAATCAAGAACAAATTTTGTCCATATACCGTTTTCTCACTCGGCAAACAAAAAGGGCTCTGAAAAAATCAGAGCCCTTTTTGTTAAATAAGGTTTGCCCCCTATTCGGCAGAAGATTCGTCAGTGCCAGTTGCGGCAACAGCGGCATGCTGTTCCAACTGAGCCTGAGCTGCCTCTTCCTTGAGCGACAGAATTTCCTTGTCGTTCTGGGCGGCAACCTTCTTCAGTGCCCGCAGAACCGTACCGGTACCGGCCGGAATCAAACGACCGACGATAACGTTCTCTTTCAGACCACTCAGTTTGTCAACCTTGCCCTCAACCGCAGCTTCGGTCAGAACACGGGTCGTCTCCTGGAACGATGCGGCTGAAATGAAGGACTTGGTCTGCAACGAAGCCTTGGTAATACCGAGCAGGATCGGATCGGCCTGAGCCGGTGTTCCGTTCTCGGCAATAACTTTGGCATTTTCGGCCTCAAACACGTCACGGTCAACCTGCTCGCCGATCAGGAAAGTCGTATCTCCCGGAACGGTGACTTCAACCTTGCGCAGCATCTGCGAAACGATAACTTCAATATGCTTATCGTTAATCTTAACGCCTTGCAGACGGTAAACGTCCTGAACTTCCTTAACCAGATATTCGGCCAGTTTCTCAACCCCGAGAACACGCAGAATATCATGCGGCGCCGGAGTACCTTCAACCAGCATATCGCCTTTCTTGACAATATCGCCGTCCTGAACCACCAGATGGCGGCCTTTCGGAATCAGATATTCAATCGGTTCGCCTTTCTGCGGCACAACCGTAATCCGCTGTTTGGCCTTGTAGTCCTTGCCGAATTCAACCATACCGTCAATATCGGAAATAATCGCGGCATCTTTCGGACGGCGGGCTTCAAACAGCTCGGCAACGCGCGGCAGACCGCCGGTAATATCTTTAGTCTTGGAGCTTTCCCGCGGAATACGCGCGATAACGTCACCGACTTTGACTTCCGCACCGTTGTCAACGGTCAGAATGGCGTCAACCGACAGATAGTAGCGGACTTCCTTACCGTTATCATAAGTAACCGGTTTGCCTTTGGCATCTTTCAGCATAATGCTCGGTTTCAAACCGGCGCTGCTGGAATTTGAACGCCAGTCAACAACCACCTTGGAAACGATACCAGTCGTTTCGTCAACGGTTTCCTTAACCGAAACATTGTTGATGAGGTCAACCAGTTCGGCCTGACCGGCTTTTTCCGAAATAACCGGAATTGTAAACGGATCCCACTCGGCCACTTTCTGCCCTTTCTTAACCTTGGAGCCTTCGGCCGCCAGAATCTTGGTACCGTAAGGAACATGGTGGCGTGATTTTTCACGGCCCTGAGCATCCTCAATAACAATTTCGCAGTTACGCGACAGAACAATGCCGTTGCCCTCGGAATCGATAACCAGATGTTTGTTTTCCAGTTTCAGCACACCGGCAAACGGAACTTCAACCGAAGCCTGTTCGGCAGACTTGGAAGCCGCACCACCGATATGGAAGGTTCTCATCGTCAGCTGGGTACCCGGTTCACCGATTGACTGAGCCGCAATAACACCGACGGCTTCACCGATATTAACCGGCGTACCGCGGGCCAGATCACGGCCGTAGCAGGCGGCACAAATGCCGTTCTCGGCTTCACAGGTCAGAACCGAACGGATTTTAACCTGTTCAACACCGGCAGCTTCAACGACTTCAACATCGTTCTCGTCAATCAGTTTGCCTTTGTGAACCAGAACTTCACCGGTTTCAGGATGAATAATGTCTTCCTGAATGGTACGGCCCAGAATACGTTCGCCGATGGAAACGATAACGTTACCGCCGTCAACAACCGGACGGACGATAATGCCGCGCTCGGTGCCGCAGTCGGTTTCGGTAACGACAACGTCTTGAGCAACGTCAACCAAACGACGGGTCAGATAACCGGAGTTAGCGGTCTTCAAGGCCGTATCCGCCAAACCTTTACGGGCACCGTGGGTAGAATTGAAGTATTCCAACACCGTCAGGCCTTCTTTAAAGTTTGAAATAATCGGCTGTTCAATAATTTCGCCGCTCGGTTTGGCCATCAAACCGCGCATACCGGCAACCTGACGCATTTGGGCGGCAGAACCGCGGGCACCGGAGTGAGCCATCATATAAACCGAGTTGATGTAACCATGGTCGATTTTGGAAATGTTCTTCATCATTTCGTCAGCGACCTTATCCGTGCAGGCAGCCCAGATATCGATAACCTTGTTGTACTTTTCGCCTTTGGTAATCAAACCGTTCTGATACTGCTGTTCAAATTCCTTAACCTGTTTTTCGGTCTCGGCAATCAGTTCTTTCTTGGCATCAGGAACAATCAGGTCGTCCTTACCGAAAGAAATACCGGCCTTGCAGGCATTGGTAAAGCCTAAGGTCATAATCTTGTCAACAAACAAGACGGTTTCCTTCTGGCCGCAGTGACGGTAAACGATGTCAATGATTTCACCGATTTCCTTCTTACGAATCAAACGGTTAACCAAAGAGAACGGTACGTTTTTATGTTTCGGCAAAATCTGCGAAACGATAATACGTCCGGCCGTGGTTTCAACCAAACCGTATTTCAGTTCCCCATTGTCATCGACATATTCCATCCGGCATTTGATTTTGGCGTGCATATCAAGGAATTTGTTGTCCAAAGCCATCTGAACTTCGTCAAAATCGGCATAGACGGAGCCTTCGCCGGCAACACCTTCAGCCTCGTAGGTCAGGTAATAGATACCCAGCACCATATCTTGGGACGGAACCACAATCGGTTTGCCCGAAGCCGGAGACAGAATGTTGTTGGTAGACATCATCAGCACGCGGGCTTCCAACTGAGCCTCAACCGACAACGGAACGTGAACGGCCATTTGGTCACCGTCGAAGTCGGCGTTGAACGCGGTACAAACCAGCGGATGCAAATGGATAGCTTTACCTTCGACCAAAACCGGTTCAAAAGCCTGAATACCCAAACGGTGCAACGTCGGAGCACGGTTCAGCAAAACCGGATGTTCGCGAATGACTTCTTCCAGAATATCCCAAACTTCCGGACGTTCTTTTTCAACCATGCGTTTGGCCGCTTTAATCGTCGTTGCGTGTCCGTACAGTTCCAGTTTGGCATAGACGAAAGGCTTAAACAGTTCCAGAGCCATCTTCTTCGGCAAACCGCACTGGTGCAGTTTCAATTCCGGACCGACGGTAATAACCGAACGGCCTGAATAGTCAACACGTTTACCCAACAGGTTCTGACGGAAACGACCCTGCTTACCTTTCAGCATATCCGACAGGGATTTCAGCGGACGTTTGTTGGTACCGGTAATCGCACGGGCGCGACGACCGTTGTCAAACAAAGCATCGACCGATTCCTGCAGCATGCGTTTTTCGTTGCGGATAATGATATCCGGCGCATGCAGTTCGATTAATCTCTTCAGACGGTTGTTGCGGTTAATGACGCGGCGGTACAAATCGTTCAAATCCGAAGTTGCAAACCGACCGCCGTCCAGCGGAACCAGCGGACGCAGTTCAGGCGGAATAACCGGCAGAACATCCAGAATCATCCATTCCGGCTTGGTATTCGAATCAATGAATGCCTCAATGATTTTCAAACGTTTAATCAGCTTTTTGCGTTTGGCTTCGGAACTGCTGTCCTTCAGCTCTTCGCGAATAGCCTTGCGTTCGGCTTCCAAATCAATCTGAGACAGAATTTCTTTCAAAGCCTCGGCACCGATGCCGGCCCGGAAAGAATCTTCACCGTATTCGTCAATAGCTTCCTGATACTGTTCTTCGCTCAGCAACTCATTGACCGACAACGGAGTCAATCCCGGTTCAATAACGATGTAGCTTTCGAAATACAAAACGCGTTCCAAAGACTTCATCGGAATATCGGTAATCAGCGCAATGCGGGACGGCAGAGACTTCAGGAACCAGATATGCGCAACCGGCGCCGCCAGTTCAATATGTCCCATACGTTCGCGGCGGACTTTGGACAGCGTAACTTCCACGCCGCACTTTTCGCAGACAACGCCGCGATATTTCATGCGTTTGTATTTGCCGCACAAGCATTCGTAGTCTTTAACCGGACCGAAGATGCGGGCGCAGAACAAACCGTCCCGCTCCGGCTTAAATGTACGATAGTTAATCGTCTCCGGCTTTTTGACCTCGCCGTATGACCAGGAACGAATCTGTTCAGGCGAAGCAATCGAGATTTTAATTTGGTCAAAGGATTCGGCTGAAACCTGCTGGCCAAAAAATTTCATAATATCATTCATATTCGTAAAACTCCTTTACCTTAAACTTCTTCGTTCAACAATTCGACATTGAGGCAGAGAGATTTGATTTCTTTAACCAAAACGTTAAAGGATTCCGGAACGCCGGCTTCAAATCCGTCATCGCCGCGGACGATTGCTTCATAAACTTTGGTACGGCCGTTTACGTCATCCGACTTAACCGTCAGCATTTCCTGCAGGGTATAAGCGGCACCGTAAGCTTGCAGCGCCCAAACTTCCATTTCACCGAAACGTTGTCCGCCGAATTGAGCCTTACCGCCCAGCGGCTGCTGGGTAACCAGGCTGTACGGACCGACCGAACGGGCGTGCATCTTTTCGTCAACGATGTGGTGCAGTTTAATCATATAAATCGTACCGACGGTAACCTTACGGTCAAACTTCTCACCGGTGCGGCCGTCATACAGGTCAATCTGACCTGAAGTCGGCAAACCTGCCAGTTCCAGCATGTTGTTGATATCGTCTTCATGAGCGCCGTCAAAGACCGGTGTAGCCATCGGCACGCCGTTTTTGAGGTTGGAAATCATTTCCAGCTTCTCGGCTTCATTCATCGGCTCAATATCATTTTTATACTGCTTTTCACCGTAAATTGCCTTCAGTTTGGCATTGAGTTCGTCAATGGTTTTCTCGCCGCGCTTATACTGTTCGCACATCTCGTTCAGCTGTTTGCCCAGCTCGCTGGCAGCCCAGCCGAGGTGCGTTTCCAGAATTTGTCCGACGTTCATACGGGAAGGCACGCCCAACGGGTTCAACACGATGTCAACCGGGGTGCCGTCTTCCATATACGGCATATCCTGCAACGGCAGAACGCGGGAAATCGTACCTTTGTTACCGTGGCGTCCGGCAATCTTATCGCCGGTTTGAATTTTACGCTTGGTCGCAATGAAGACTTTAACCATCTTCAAAACGCCCGGCAGCAAATCATCGCCGCGCTGTACTTTTTCAACCTTGTTTTCAAAGTGTTTCTGAACCTTTTCGACGCGGGCGTCAAAAGCAGCCAGAAATTCTTCGATACGGGCCATGACTTCTTCGTCTTTAACCACAATCTTACGCCACTGTGAAGACGGAACGGCAGACAGAACCTCTTCGGTAATCGTCGCATTCTTGGCAATGCCCTTTGGCGCGTCAACCACTTTCTGTCCCATCAGCATCGACTGCAGACGAGCTTCGAAAGAACGGCGGATGATTGCGATTTCATCATCACGGTCTTTGGCCAGCTGGGAGATTTCTTCCTGCTCAATGGACAGTGCACGTTCATCCTTTTCGACACCGCGGCGTGAAAAGACATGAACGTCAACCACGATGCCTTCAATACCCGGCTGAACACGCAGGGAAGTATCACGAACGTCACTGGCTTTTTCGCCGAAGATGGCGCGCAGCAGTTTCTCTTCCGGCGTAACCGGAGATTCGCCTTTCGGCGTAACCTTACCGACCAGAATGTCACCGGCCTTAACTTCGGCACCGATGTAAACGATACCAGCTTCATCCAGATTGCGCAGGGCTTCTTCACCGACGTTCGGAATATCGCGGGTGATTTCTTCCTGCCCCAGCTTGGTGTCACGGGCCATAACTTCAAATTCTTCGATATGCAGTGAAGTCAGCACGTCATTACGGGAGATGTTTTCTGACAGCAGAATGGCATCTTCGTAGTTCAAACCGTTCCACGGCATAAAGGCAACCAGCAGATTGCGTCCCAGAGCCAGCTCGCCCATATCGGTGCACGGACCGTCGGCCATAATGTCGCCGGCTTTGACATGGTCGCCAACTTTAACCAGCGGAACCTGATTGATACAGGTATTCTGGTTGGAGCGGCGGAACTTCTGCAATTTATAAATTTCAACACCGGCATCGGCCACATTGTCGTTCAAAGAACGAACAACGATACGGTTGGCATCGACGGCATCGACAATACCGTCATATTTGGCAACGACAGTTGCACCGGAATCTTTGGCCACCGTTGCTTCCATACCGGTACCGACCAGCGGAGCTTCCGAACGCAGCAAAGGCACGCCTTGGCGTTGCATGTTCGCACCCATCAACGCACGGTTCGCGTCATCGTTTTCCAGGAACGGAATCAACGCAGTAGCGACCGAAACCAATTGTTGCGGAGAAACGTCGATGAAATCGACTTCTTCCGGATGAGCAAATTCAAATTCACCGGCTTTGCGGCAGGCAATCAGGTCATTTTCAAAATGGCCGTCATCTTTAACCTTGGCATTGGCCTCGGCAATTTTGAACTTGCCTTCTTCATTGGCGGACAGATAGACAACTTCATTGGTAACCACGCCGTTGACAACCTTGCGGTACGGGCATTCGATAAAGCCGTATTTGTTAATGCGGGCATAGGTTGACAACGAGTTAATCAAACCGATGTTCGGACCTTCCGGCGTTTCAATCGGGCAGATACGTCCGTAATGGGTCGGATGCACGTCGCGGACTTCAAAGCCTGCACGGTCACGGGACAAACCGCCCGGCCCCAAAGCAGACAAACGGCGCTTATGCGTAATTTCCGACAACGGATTATTCTGATCCATAAACTGAGACAGCTGAGAAGAACCGAAGAATTCGCGGATAACCGACGCAATCGGCTTGGCATTGACCAAATCCTGCGGTTTAACGTTATTCAGTGATTCGGAGCTCATTCTTTCGCGAATGGCGCGTTCCATACGCAGCAATCCCATACGATACTGATTTTCCATCAATTCGCCGACCGAACGGACACGACGGTTGCCGAGGTGGTCAATATCGTCAACTTCCCCTTTGCCGTCACGCAGTTCAACCAAACGCTTGACAATACGCAGAATATCGTCTTTACGCAGCGTGCGGTAAGTATCCGGCGCATCTTCAAAAGAAATGTCCAAAGCAACATTCATCTTCACACGACCGACAGACGACAGGTCATAACGGTCATTGTCAAAGAACAGGGAACGGAACAGCTGATCAGCCGTTTCATAGGTAGGCGGTTCACCCGGACGCATAACGCGATAGATATCCAGCAAAGCTTCTTCGCGGTTATGGTTTTTGTCTGCTTCCAGCGTATTGCGGATATACGGGCCGACATTAACGTTGTCAATGTAAAGAACCTTGATTTCGCCGACTTTTGCCGCCGAAATATTGGTCAGAACTTCTTCATTCAGTTCAGCACCGGCATCTGCAATAATTTCACCGGTTTTCGGATTGATGACTGCAGTCGCCAAAAATTTGCCAAACAGCTGATCCGGGCTGACTTTATAGAATTCCAACCCTTCATCGGCCAGTTTCTGAGCCGAACGCGGCGTCAGTTTTTTGCCTTTTTCCCAAACGGTTTCGCCGGTTTTGGTATTAACCAGGTCGAAATCAAATTTAACGCCTTTCATACGCTCCGGCAGGAATTTGACTTTCCAGGCCTTTTTGTCGGCAACATAAGTGTCAACATCATAGAAATAGCTCAGAATTTCTTCTTTATCCATTCCTTTGATTTCGGACGGATCGATTTTTTTGCCCTGAGCTTTCAGTTCTTTGATTTTGTCTTCGGTTTCTTTGGAATACAAAGAATACAGAATGGAAGTAACCGGCAGCTTACGGCGACGGTCGATACGTGCATAAACCAAATCTTTGGCATCAAATTCAAAATCGAGCCAGGAACCGCGATAAGGAATAATGCGGGCGGCAAACAGATATTTACCGGAAGCAACGGTCTTGCCTTTGTCATGATCAAAGAACACACCCGGAGAACGGTGCATCTGTGAAACGACGACACGCTCGGTACCGTTGAAAATAAACGTACCTTTATCGGTCATCAGCGGAATATCGCCCATATAAACATCCTGCTCTTTGATGTCATGGATTGATTTGGCTCCGGTAGCCTCATCAATATCCCAAACGACCAGACGCAGCGTTGCCTTAACCGGAGCGGCATAAGTCATATCACGCTTAATGCACTCGTCAACATCATATTTCGGCTCTTCGAGTTCGTATTTGACAAACTCCAGTTCGCCGCTACCTGAAAAATCTTTAATGGGGAAAATAGATTTAAATACTTCTTCCAACCCGAATTCGCACTGCCCTTTTTCTTTATCGGATTCGATAAAATCAGCATAGGAACCGGTTTGAACTTCGATTAAACTCGGCATATCCGACACGGCATCGATTCGGCCGAAGTTTCTTCTTACACGTCTCTTGCTCGTATAAGATTCTTTCATTGTGCTTTCATCCCTAGGTTACAAATCCGCACCAATCCTGCCATGATTGCCATGAACCCCGCGTGCGGAAGATTAAAAAATATCTTTTTTAAACAAACAGAATCTGCCAAACCCTCGGATAAAGACCCTCTTGGCACGATTCGGAAAATAATATTTTAGAAAAATCACTTCTTTCTATACCTTAGAGTCTAAAATTGCAACAGATTTTTCGCAAAATGAGTCAAGTTTTTTATCGCGACAATTAAGACATTTTTCACTTTTACCCATAGCAGCGATTCGTATTCAGCCCCTGCTGCGATTCGGATAGCAGTGCCGCCGTTTTCTGCAAAATTTTCACTGTTGCCCCAATAAAAAACTCCCGGAAAATCCGGGAGTTTTTACAAAAGCTCAAAAGAAGCAAAATTACTTCAATTCAACCTTAGCACCAGCTTCTTCAAGTTTCTTCTTGATTTCTTCAGCTTCAGCTTTCGGAGCAGCTTCTTTAACAGTCTTCGGAGCACCGTCAACCAAATCCTTGGCTTCTTTCAGACCCAGCTGGGTGATAGCGCGGATTTCTTTAATGACGTTGATCTTGTTGGCACCAGCTTCAACCAGAACGATATCAAACTCGTCTTTTTCTTCGGCAGCAGCGGCACCACCGGCAGCACCACCGGCAGCGACGGCAACGGCGGCAGCGGCAGAAACGCCCCATTTTTCTTCTAACATTTTTGACAGATCAGCAGCTTCCATAACGGTCAAAGCTGACAATTCATCTACTAATTTGGCTAAATCGGCCATATTTTTTCTCCAATAAATTAATTAAATCAATAAACTAAAAATTTACTCGTTTTCCCTCTTTGGGAAAATTTTTGCTTTTAGGCGGATAATTGCGAAGTTATTTTTGAGCGCCGTGTAGAATAAACTACACAAGAGAAAAAATAACCGGCAAGAACCGCATAAAAACGAAAATTATGCGGCTTCTTTTTCGCTGTAAGCCTTCGTAACTCTCGCCAGCTGAGCTGCAGGAGCCTGCAACAGGCCGATAATTTTGGCGCGCAGTTCGTCCATAGACGGAATGGTTGCCAAACGTTTAATCTCATCCAGAGAAAGAACGCCGGTTCCCATCGCACCGCCGACCAAAATGAGTTTTTCATTGGTTTTAGCAAATTCGACACAAGCTTTGCAGGCTGAAATCGGGTCATTGGCGAACGCAATAGCGGTCGGTCCTTTGAACAGGTCAGCCAAAGATTCAAATTTTGTGCCTTTAAGAGCCAGACGAGTAATCCGATTTTTAGTAACTCTGAAACCTGCACCAGCTTTACGAACGTTGTTGCGCAGTTCCGAAACTTCTTTAACCGTCAAACCTTTATAGTGAGATACGACGATAACTTCGGCACCGTTAAACAACTCGTTTAATTCGCTGAGCAAGTCTGCTTTTTCTTCACGGTTCACTTATTGTCTCCACAATAAAACATCAAACTTCTTGATGTTGTTTTAACACTTACCAGTTTCACGCCACCGGCAGCTTCGGCACCAAGCCCTCGCCGCGAGCTTTGTCAAACTGAGACCTAATCTGTCCAGGAGAAAAGATATAAATTTACACTCACTCCCGTCTATGCAGGATATTTAGGGCTGTCAGCAACAACCACCTGCAGTCTTGGACAGTTTCAGAACGTTGCCGTTCCGAGAGCGGATTGGGAGGCAAGCCTCCCGCCCCAAAAAAGTTTAACATAATCTCTAATAAAGTACGGGTGCTGCGAAGTTGATTTTCGACGACATGTACAAATAGCTACATTAGGAGAAAACCAACAAGCATGACCCTATTTTATTAGAGATTTGAAATGTCGACTTTAATGCCAACACCCATAGTACTCGACAAAGAAATCTTCTTCATATAAGTACCTTTGGCGCCTTGCGGTTTAGCTTTCTGAATAGCTTCGATGAAAGCTTTGGCGTTTTCATAAATCTGCTCTTCGCTGAAAGAGGCTTTACCGATACCGGCATGAACAATACCGTTCTTTTCGACACGGAACTGAACTTCACCGGCCTTGGCGTTCTTTACTGCATTGGCAACATCGGCGGTAACAGTACCCAGTTTCGGGTTCGGCATCAGGCCTTTCGGACCCAAAACGCGGGCTACGCGGCCGGCCATACCCATCATATCCGGGGTAGCGATGCAGCGGTCGAAATCGACTTTGCCTGCCATAATGGAATCAACCAGATTTTCTGCTCCGACAATATCAGCACCGGCAGCTTTTGCTTCATCGGCTTTTTCACCTTGAGCAAAAACGGCAACGCGTACTTTTTTGCCCGAACCGTTCGGCAGGGCGCAAACGCCGCGAACCATCTGGTCGGCATATTTCGGATCAACACCGAGGTTGATTGCAACATCAATTGTTTCGTCAAATTTGGCGGTAGCGTTTTCTTTAACGATTTTAACAGCTTCTTTCAGAGCATAAGCCTGATCTTTGTTTACTGTCTTATAAGCGTTTACGATTCTTTTTCCGGACATTGTCTTACTCCACTACCTTGATACCCATAGAAACAGCCTGACCTTTAACCATATTCATGGCAGATTCGACTGTCGAGCAGTTCAAATCCGGCATTTTGGTTTCGGCGATTTCTTTAACCTGGGCCATTGTAATCTGACCGGCAAAAGATTTGCCCGGTTCTTTCGAAGCGGATTTAACATTGGCAGCTTTCTTAATCAGATAAGAAACCGGCGGCAGTTTGGTTTCGAAAGTGAAAGACTTGTCTTCATAAGCGGTAATAACAACCGGAACAGGAACACCCGGTTCCATTTTCTGAGTTGCGGCGTTAAACGCTTTGCAGAATTCCATAATATTTAAGCCTTTTTGGCCCAGAGCCGGACCAACCGGCGGAGAAGGGTTAGCCTTTCCGGCGGGGATTTGCAGCTTAATCAATCCTAAAATTTTCTTTTTGGACTTAGCCATTTCAATACCTCTTGTTAGGTTTCGTGGTAATCAAGACCAATGGCTCATCTCCCACGAAATTAAATTAAAACCTTCAAAGCAATGCTTTGATTTGCAAACCGCTGCCCGCAACATCACCGGCCGACGTTACGCCTTCCGGACAATCCGCGATTCGGCACGATTCGCACTCCTGAAAGACAGATTCCTCCTTTTCAAGAGTCGCCTCTGTATATCACATTCTTTTCATTTTGCAAGTATTTTTTCGGCAATTTGAGTCAAAAAGAATCAAATCTCCGGCAAAGGCCCTCCGAAGAGAACCTTTGTTTTACTTGCCCAGTTCAGACGTACAATGCGGACAGCGCGTTGCCTTAACCGGAATTTCCTCGCAGCAATACGGACAAGCCTTGGTCGTTGGTGCTTTTTTCGCCTCTTCGGCAGCTTCCTGTTTCAGCATTTTGGCCTGCAATTCGTTAATCGCCTTAATTAAAACAAACACGGCAAACGCTACAATCGTAAAGCTGATGACGGCATTCAAAAAATTACCCAAATTCAGAGTAATTGCACCGGCATCGGTCGCCTGAGCCAAAGACACGTACGGCCCGGCAAAATCCGGTCCTTTTTTAAGCACGACAAACAAATTGGTAAAATCTACCTTACCCAGCAACAGGCCGATCGGCGGCATAATGATATCTTTAACCAGAGAGTCGACGATTTTTCCGAAAGCCGCCCCGATGATAATACCGACGGCCATATCAATAACATTGCCGCGCATGGCAAATTTTTTGAATTCATTAAAAAAATTTCTAAACATCCTGCCTCCTTTTCTGATGATGAAATCAATATAAAGCGTTTCCCCTAAAAAGCAATCACATAAATAAAATCTGGTGGAAAAACAATCGGAAAGATTAAAAGAAAAGCGCCTCTTGCACTTGCGGCAACGGCGCTTTTTAACAACAAAAACAGTTGAAAATGTCTAAACTTTTTCCACCTGGTTGAATTCAAGTTCTACCGGCGTACTGCGGCCGAAAATGGAAACCGAAACCTTCAGACGGCTCTTCTCGGTATCAACTTCTTCGACCAAACCGATAAAGGAAGCAAACGGACCGTCGTTAACGCGAACCTGCTCGCCGACTTCGTAAGCCACCAGAGTCTGCGGACGCTGAACTCCCTCTTCCATCTGTGTCATAATACGGTTGGCTTCGGCTTCGCTGATCGGCTGCGGCTTGTTGCGGCTGCCCAGAAAACCGGTTACCCGCGGCGTATTTTTAACCACATGCCAGCTTTCATCGGTCATTTCCATTTTAATCAGAATATAACCAGGGAAGAACTTGCGCTCGGTATTGACCTTGGAACCTTTGCGAACTTCAACGACATCTTCGGTCGGAACGATGACATCAAGAATTTTATCTTCCATTTTTTTCAAAACAGCCTGCTCTTTAATCGATTCGGCTACCTTTTTCTCCGAACCGGAGTAAACATGAAGAACATACCAACGTGCAGACATCTGACTAAGCTCCCAGACCAAAGATTAACTTAACGACCCAACCAAAAATTTGATCAACAAAGAAGAAAAAAGTTGCGGCAATCGCGACCAGCACAATCACCATAATCGACGTACGGACAACTTCCTTGCGGGTCGGCCAGGTAACTTTTTTAACTTCTTGCTTTACTTGTCTAAAAAACTGTATCGGACTGATTTTTGCCATGGATCCTATCCATTAAAAAAATTTAAAACATATCTCTGCTTTTCAGGGCAGAGAAAAGGCAGAACACACGCGCGCGGACAGACTGAAACAATCCGCTTAATGCGTCCTAACTTAATGCCGCAAACATATTAAATTATTTTTCATCTGTCAATAACTATATTCTTTGTCCGCCCAAATAATCTCGGCAAACCGGCAACAACTGCCTGTATTTATTTCAAATACCTCCCCGTTTTGCTCGCCGGACAGTTAACCATATCCTCGGGCGTACCCGAAAAAACCACTTCTCCCCCCAGCTTGCCGCCTTCGGGCCCCATGTCGATAACATAATCGGCATTTCTGATAACGTCCAAATCATGCTCAATAACAATAATCGTCGCGCGATTGTCTATCAGTTTCTGGAAAACGTTAATCAAAACCTTAACATCCAGCGGATGCAGACCGATGGTCGGCTCATCAAACACGAAAATGCTGTCTTCCTGCCGGCGTCCCATTTCCGAAGCCAGCTTCAGACGCTGGGCTTCCCCGCCGGAAAGACTTGGCGTGGCTTCGCCGAGCGTCAAATATCCCAGTCCCAGGTCTTTCAGCGTTTGCAGACGCTGCCGGACAACTTTTAAATCCTTGCAGGCCTCAAGCGCATGATTAACATCCATCGCCATAATTTCAGACAGGGAAAACATCTCTTGTGACTTTGCGACATACTTGATGCCTTCGGCTTCCTTGGCATATCTTGAACCGCGGCAGTCGGGACACGGCACTTCCACATCCGGCAGAAATTGCACGTCAAGGCTGACGGTTCCGTTGCCGTCGCAAACTGGACAGCGCAATTTTCCCGTATTATACGAAAAGTCTCCCGCACCATATCCGCATCGTTTGGCATCCGGCGTTCTGGCAAATGCCTTGCGCAACTCGTCATGAACATTCGCATAAGTAGCCACCGTTGAGCGGATATTCATGCCGATCGGCGTGGAATCTATCAGCTTGATTTGCCTGATGCCGTCAGCCTGAACCGTTTTGATATGCGGCGGAAGCTTGTCGGCACACAACTGTGCTTTCAGAGCCGGAACAAGGCTCTCCAGAATGAGGGTCGTTTTTCCCGAACCCGACACCCCGGTGACAACCGTCAGCCGCCCTTTGGGTATTCTAACCTCTAACGGTTTGACCGTATGAACAGCGCCTGTTGCCAAAACAATTTCGCCGTTTTCAAAAACATCGGTCCCCCTGACCGGCGGACGGATACGCTCGCCGCGCCTGCTCAAAAACGCACCGATCTGCGAAATTCGATTATTCTTTATCTCGGCAATCGTGCCTTGGGCAATAACCTCTCCGCCGTCGGCACCCGATTTCGGCCCCATTTCAATCAGCCAGTCCGCTTCCGCTAAAATTTCCGTATCATGATCAACCAGCAAAACAGAATTTCCGTCAGCCACAAGATCATGCATAACCGTTTTAAGACCCTCAATGTTAGCCGGATGCAGCCCTATCGACGGCTCATCCAGAACATACAAAACCCCCGTCGTCCGATTGCGAACCGCGCGGGACAGCTGCATTCGCTGCCTCTCTCCGGTGGAAAGCGTTGACGACGCCCGATCCAGTGACAGATAGCCAAGCCCCAAATCAAGCAAACGTCTGGCCGCCGACACAAAAGATTCGGAAATGGCTTCAGCCATCGGTCGCATCTCTGCCGGCAGAGCCGCCGGCACGCCTTTAACCCAGTCCGATAATTCCGACAGCGTCATCCGGCAGGCCTCGTCCAATGAAATTCCCCGCAGCTTAGGCGCCCGGGCCCGGGCAGAAAGTCTGGTACCGTGGCAATCGGGACAAACGTCTTCTTTCAAAAACTTTTCAACCCGTTTCATGCCTTTCTCGTCTTTAACTTTAGCCAGCGCATTTTCTACGGTATATACCGCATTGTAATAGGTAAAATCGAGCTCCCCCGCCTGATTGGAACTTTTGGCCTTGTAAAGAATATGTTTCTTCTCTGCCGGACCATGAAAAACAATTTCTTTTTCCCGCTCCGTCAAATCTTTAAACGGCACATTGGTCCTGACCCCCATCGCCCGGCAAACATCCGTCATCAGCGACCACATCAGTGAATTCCACGGAGCAACCGCCCCTTGGTCAATCGTCAGATTCTCATCGGGAACCAACGTCGTTTCGTCAACCGTCCGGATTGTGCCGACACCGCCGCAGGTCTCACAAGCCCCCTGACTGTTAAAAGCCAGTTCTTCGGCTCCGGGAGCATAAAAACGCACGCCGCAGACCGGACAAACAAGCTCTTTCTCCGCCGCAACCGCCAAAGTCGGCTCCAGATAATGCCCGTTCGGGCAACAGTGACAGGCCAGCCGGGAATACATAAGCCGCAAACTGTTCAACAGCTCCGTACCTGTCCCGAATGTACTCCTAATTCCGGGAACGCCCGGCCTCTGATGAAGGGCCAGTGCCGCCGGAACATGCAAAATTTCATCAACCAGAGCTTTCGGAGCCTGCGTCATACGCCGTCTGGTATAAGTTGACAGCGCCTCCAAATAACGACGGGACCCCTCGGCATATAAAACGCCCAAAGCCAAAGACGATTTCCCGGAACCGGAAATTCCCGCAATTCCCACAATTTGATTTAGCGGAACATCCACATTGATATTCTTTAAATTATGCACTCGCGCGCCGCGTACTTTTATTGCATTTACGACATTCATCTTATTGCCCGCCAATTTTATCCCGGCTTAAATTTGTCTTCTGTCTTGCCGGAATCACTTTAACACGCTCCTGCCGGACAAACAAGCCCCTTTGCATCATTCCTGAGCATTCTATAAGCAAGACATTAAATCACATTTGACCCGAAAATCATTATTAACCTTGTTCAGGAAATGATTTTGCGGAGAATTCCGTTATTTTGCTCCAATAGTCGTTCCGCTTCGATTTTGGAAACCGGCTTAACCGCCATAACACAGGCCGTTTTAACCTTATGTCCTGAAGCCTCAATATAATCGGCCGCTTTTTCATATGGAATACGCGCAATTTCAGAAACAATGCGAATACCGCGATCAACCAGCTTTTGATTCATCATACGAACATCAATCATATAATTTTCATAAACTTTTCCGATACGGATCATCGCACCGGTGGAAAGCATGTTAAGAATCATCTTCTGGGCTGTGCCAGATTTCATCCGCGAGGAACCGGCAATGGGTTCTTCGCCGACGACCGGATTGATAAAGATATCGGCAAAAGCCTTTAGTTTGGCTTCAGGATTTGAACTGATACCGACAGTTTTGCAACCGCGTTTTTGCGCTTCTTCTAAAACAGTCAGAACATAACGCGGCCCGCCGTTGGCGGAAATACCGACAACAACGTCATCAGGGGTAGGATTGAAGGCATTTAAATCTGCAAGTGCCAAATCGGCATTGTCTTCGGAATTTTCAACCGAAAAACGCAGAGCCCGGTCTCCGCCTGCGATAAAACCGTTGACCATACCATGCTCGACACCGAAAGTCGGCCAGCACTCTGATGCGTCAAGCACTCCCAGACGCCCGCTGGTACCGGCACCAAAATACGCCAGCCGGCCGCCTTTTCTGAAAGCTTCCGCAATAACTTCAATTGCATCACCAATTTGAGGCAGAGCTTTTTCAACAGCCAAAGCCACTTTTTTGTCTTCATTATTAAGCGTCTTGGCAATTTGCCAAGAATCCATCAAATCTATATTGACGGTTTCCGGGTTTCTTTTTTCGGTCAGTGCAAGTTTATTCATATTAAATTTTCCTCAGATATATAAAAAAAAAGATAAATTCAATTAATTAAAAAACATATAAAAAATTGCACATCGGAATTTATAACATAAAAAACTTTTCCAACTTTCTGACGCATAAAAATAAATTGTCCCCGTTGAACTATTTCTCGTGAAGATTAAAAAATGTGATTTATAAAGAAACTTCTTTTAATGCTGTCAGGCTTTATCTTGAGTGGCAGAAACAGTAAGACAATGCACGGACTTTTATTTAACATTACCAGTTTTCGATGCTATATTCTGAAACTCCAGAGCTTTGGCCAAACGAGCCTCTTTTAACTTTTTAGGCCCAAATTGATTTTCTTTCGTTCCGCAATAACTGCGATATAAAAACTTCTTCCCATCTTCGTGCTCACAGACAAATCCAACACCATTCTTTTGTTTTTCATCCCGACAACCGGCATTATGATTCACCGCATCAACAAAATCAGAAAAAATAGTTTTATCCATATTCGCCGACATAATCCGAGGTGCATTGCCTTTTGTCGGGTTTGCCGGATCATAAACAAACATCTGATTATTATCTTCAAATATAACATAGGCATGTTGCCCTTGTTCCCCATCTTTTATATGAACATAACTATTTACTAAAAACGATTTAACGCCACATTGCTGACAAAGATACTGAGCCATCGTAGCTCTTTCTGCACACATACAAAATTCATGATCAACCATATAAGAAAACGGCTCACCGTCAAAAAGACAAGCCGTTCTTTCATCTAAATTTTTAGCTTCACATAGCGGCATACAATCTTCCATAAAATGCTGCATTATTTCAAATTTTTTAGACAAAGATAATGCGGTTTTCAGATTTGCCTGTGCTCCTTTAAGCTTCATCCGAAATAAATCATTATTCTGACAGTATTCATCAATGTCAAAATGCATATCACTCACACCTGATCTACTGCCGCTTAACAATATTGGCACATTTCCTGACTTGATATTGTCAGCAATAACAAAATCTACATTATTATTAGCAACTATATTACAATCATATCCTGCTGTCATTTTCTTCATCCCATTCACCAATAAAGAAAATATACCATAAAAAAACAAGAAAAGCACCCATTAAATAACAAAATAAAGGGGGGAGTTTAAGATAGTCCGGGCAACAAACGAAACGACTCTGACTGATATTTTCACACGAAACTGTTCAAAAATCGGACATTAATAAAAAAAGCCACCCGATGCACCTTTGTCTTAAATTAAATGCCTGAACACATCATGCAACTAACAGCTTTTTTTTATGTTAAAAAAGCTGTACTGCAATAATACGATACAGCAAATAAAATACTTATATAAACAGCCCCCAAAGAAGTTAATCCAACCGAACTTTATAACGCTTAAACACTTGGCCAACCTGTATTTTCATGCTGACCGGATTTGGGATTTTCCGAAAAATGAGCAAAACAGAAGATTTTAAAATTACTCTGTTCGGAAATTTTATTAGACGAAAAAAACATATTTATTTCAATAAGAAAGCCTATCTTAGAACTGGCTAAAATAGGCTCTTGTCAAATATGGCAGAGCACATAGTGCAATCCACAGACTATTTTATACTATGACAAAATTTTAATTTTAAACTTGAACAAATTAGATAAAATTAACTATACTCAAAAGTAAACAATAAAAATAACAGAAATATAAATCAAAACCATCATATTGAACTATGAAAGAAAATAATAGAAATAAAAACATACGCGCAGGAATGAATGCAATCGCAGGAGCAATTCCTTTTTTCGGGGGACTAATTTCTGCCGCTGCAGGAGTCTGGTCTGAAAATGAACAAGAAAAATTCAACATCTTTGTAAAAAATTGGCTAATGATGTTAGAAGAAGAAATGAAAGAAAAAGCCAAAACTATGGAAGAAGTCTTAGCTAGACTAGATATAAAAGATGAAAAAATAAATGAGAGAATATCAAGTAAAAGCTACCAATCAATCTTAAAGAAAACTTTTAGAAATTGGTCTAATATTGACACAGATGAAAAACGCATAATGATAAGAAATATTTTATCTAATTCAGCAACAACGGAACTTACAAGCGATGATGTTGTAAAGATGTTTATTGATTGGATTGATAAATTATCAGAACTTCATATTAAAACAATTTCAGCCATCTATAATAGTAACGGAATAACACGAGGCGAAATATGGAGAAAAATGGGAAAAGAACCGGTTCGAGAAAACTCTGCGGATGCTGATTTATTCAAGTTAATAATTAGAGAACTAAATCTAGGAGGAATAATTCGACAACATCGGGAAGTTGATATGTATGGAAATTTTATAAAAAAAACTTCCTCAAGAAAAAACTCAATAACATCAAATACATATACATCAGCATTTGACAATGATGAATGTTATGAATTAACTAGCTTAGGAAATCAGTTCGTACATTATGCAATGACGGATATTCCTCAAAAGTTAGAATATAAATCTGCAATACAATAAACATATCAAGCTCTAATTAAACCTTACACAAACTATTTATACTTTCCCATCCAATATTTTTATGCTTTATTTTAATTGATTTTTTGCAGATAACTATCTAGAATAGCAAATAATGAAACATCCAATAAAGAGAACAACAACATTTAATAATGAAAAAACTATCAGAACAGTTAAAACAATATCTCATTAGATATGCTAAAAAATCATTTAAACATAATTTAAAAAGGAAAAACAGAACTTGTTCTGAAAACATCTTCAATGGCAAAAAAAAGGGGAAACCACATACATTGCTTGCCCCAATAAATATGGATTTAGAAAATAATTATGAAGAAACGGTTTGTTTTTTTAATAAACTTAGACGTCTATCTCCTCTCAAACAAAGATTCATAATAGACTTTAAACCAATCAAAACAATTTCCCCATCTGCTGCATTAATTTTTACAGCAGAAATAGATAGAATAAGACATTTATTTTTTAAAAATAAGCGTATGTCTGTAATGGATTTTCACAAATGGGATGAAACAATTAAACTCCAACTTAGAGATATGGGAATGTTTAATCTACTTGAAATTAAGAATCTTCCCCCAAATTTCAATAAAATACCATCTAATTTTCCTGAAAAGTTTTTAAAATTTCAATCTGGCGATCAAGCTATTGGAGAAGACGCAAATAAATTAAACATACTAATATCAGCTTTAACAACTCTCCCCAAACAAAGCAATTTACAGATAGGATTAACTGAAGCAATGACTAATTCTATCAATCATGCTTATCCTGATGAATACATGGAAAAGAAAGACTTTTCCAAAAAAATGTGGTATATGTCAGCATCTGTAAATACTGCAACCAACATTTTGACAGTCATGTTCTATGATGAAGGAATAGGAATCCCTGAGTCCCTTCCTAAAACTTGGCCTGAAGCCATAAAGTCAGCTTTTTGGATCATAAATAAAGGCGATATAATCAAAGCTGCGACACAAGTAAGCCGAACATCTACCAATGAGAAAACTCGAGGGAAAGGCCTTAAAGATATAAAAAACTACATTGATGCTGTCGGAGAAGAAAATTCATATCTTGAAATTTACAGTTTGAAAGGTTATTATCGTTACCAAATACTAAAAGAAAAAACTAGTGAAAATAGAAACCCAATTGAAGGAACTTTAATACAGTGGAAAGTCCCAATCTAGGTGAAAAAATGGAAAAAACAATATCAATAGCAAATAATTTCAACAAATTTCCCGCAGGTCGTTATCTAACAGATGGGCCATATAGCGGGGAACAATTCAGAACGGAATATCTTGTTCCTTTATTAAATAATAAAGAAATTTCTATACTAAAAGTATCACTGGATGGTCTTGGTGGTGTGGGTTCTTCCTTTTGGGATGAAGCATTTGGAGGATTAATACTAAAAGAAAAAATTCCCTATGATATTATAAAACAAAAACTACAGTTAATATGCGAAGAAGATAATGCTTTATCCTCCTTAGTATGGGGTTACATAGAAGAAGCAAAGGAAGTTTCTAATGGACAGTAACTGGTGGAGTATCATTGCCAATATAGTAATATGCATCATTAATGTTATAATTAGTATAGTAGCATACAAAATAAGGAAAAAAGAAAACAATCGAAGTGCTTTATTAGAAGATCTTATATCTTTTTGTGATTCTATCGAAAAAGATGCCAATCGTTATTGGAGCGAAAATATTAAAGACAGACAAAACTGTGCCAATTCTTTAAAAAGTTATATTAAAAAAGCTCGAGGCACATTTGATTTACTTCAAAAGAAATATATTAAAGACAATGAAAAGGGGATAGAATGTGCAAAAAAATTAAACGAAATTGATAAAGAAGCGACAGGAGCCACTTTTGAAACAACCTCTTTCACTATTGACACAAAGCGAAGCGATAATATTTCAATACTAATTGAGAATTTTAGAGCAGATTTAAGAGAAATGAGATTTAATTAGGAATATTTACACCCAAGCATACACCTCACAATAACTATATCAAATTCAAACTAACAACAAACTTGTTCAAACTCCTCTAAATTCTCGACAGCGACTTGAGGCCAGTCTTGATGATTTTTGCATGTAACAAGCTTATCAAACGGGGCTTTGAGTTTGTATTCCAATGTTTTGCCATTGAGTTGGCAGTCTGTAATCAGTAACCGCAATAACTGATTTTGCTTGTCCGGAGTTGCCTTATCAAAAATATTAGAAATATTTACAGTTGTTAAAATAACCTTCTCAACCGTTTTTTTCATATCTGTATCTATCGTCTTGTATTTTTCCGCAGTTGTTTTTTTCGCAAAATATGTTATTATGTTATTATATACAAAATTTCAGAAGTATTAAAATGACAAAACTATACCACTACATCGCCAAAGGAAACACAGCTCTAACAGAAGGAATATTATCTTTTGCAAAAAATCCTAATGCCGATTTAAGATACTACTACAAACGCACCGGCGGCGAAACATCCCACTCTGGAATTGTCAAATGGATGGAAAATTGTCTTGAAGGGCGTAGCCGTGCCATTCGTGGTTTTTCCGAGCCCATTCAATGGACTGAAAAAAGCATCAATATGTTCAAACCTTTTATAGAGAACGCGGACTTATTCTCTATTGATTTAGATGCTCTACAAAAAGACGAATTAATTGAAGCTGTTTACGTTTCCCCGGCACTCCGTCCCAACTTGAACAAAGATTTACCACAAGATGTTGATGAACGTATGGTAAAATTGGCTTCAATTAACGATATTGACACTTCTCCGGTAGATTGGTCTGTTTGCGATGAAAAATTAAGCTTACGCTTTTCTGTCGTTCCATACTATCTGATTGTCATCAAAGGCGGCATAATTCCTCCCCAATACATTACCTTAGAATCAAAATAATTCCCCCAAAGCTATAAGTTTCCAACCAACTTAACTGCTTGTAAAATAAAGAATTTCGTTTGGGATGATCCGTGTAACAAGCGGGAAATGGCCTCGTTGATGACACCTTACACGGACTCGGTAACCTTGAAATATAAAAAAACCGCCCTGACGGACGGTTTTTTATTGGCAGGGGCAGTAAGATTCGAACTCACGACCCTCGGTTTTGGAGACCGATGCTCTACCAACTGAGCTATACCCCTACAAAAAAAGCAAGCTCTTTTGAGCCTGTGCTTTATTTGATACACAACTCTCGGCAATAAATCAAGCATTTTTTTGGCTTCTTTTGCAAAAGTTTAATTCAGCCTATAAAAAAGTGAAAAGTTTTGCAGTAAAAACTGCAAAACTCTATCACATCCGATTACTTCCTTCTGCATTTTCCGGACATTGCCTTACATAAAAGACAAACCGTAAACAACCCGAAAAGAGCAGATAAAACATAAAACAACATCTGCACGGCATCACCGGCAAAGCTCCCCTGAGAAAGCAGCAGCGCCGCAACGGTCAACAAAAACCAAACCAGCGCCAAAGTCATATCTCTGTGGCGGCCCTTCATATAACGGCGCCAGAGCAACAGAATCATAACCGCCAAAAGCAGCAAAAAGCACAATATATTCATAACCCAAGCATTAAATTATACCGTCTGTCTTTTTAATTTTCGAAGCCTTGACCAAATACCTTATAATCCGCACCTGCTCCGTCATATCTGCATAATGGCCTTCAGCCCAACAGTAATGCAAATACTGAATCCGGAAATTTCGCTGCAAATCCATTGCAATATCGGCAAATCCGGCATAAAGGAACTCCCCTGCCGTGGTCAAAACAAGAACATTCTGCATCGGTTGCAGCCAAAACACCCGGTCTAAAACCGCCCGATATCGGGAATGCGGCAGATTTGCCACGACCAACAGCCCTTTACTCTGTGTAAAGTGCTTTTGAAGACACTCATCCGCAGCAGCTTCTTCAGCCCCCGTAATCCCCCGAATTTCACGATCCAAGGCGCGAACCTTGTCAATTTCGTCCCGACTGAAACCACGGCGGCATAATTCCCGCATGATTTCGGTTGAATAGTCAAATTCGTTAAAACAATCCTCATCATGAGCCAGAACAAGTTCCTGCCAGCGGGTTGCCAAAGGGGCATGCTCCCAAACAGAAACAATTTCAAGCGGAGAAGCGTTAACATGATGCCAATATTTTTTTAACACCTTAACATCCGAACGCCCGCATTCTGCTCCGATAACAACCGGAGCAAAACCTGCCGCAATCACCTCGTCAATCTTCTCATACGGTACGGAAACAGCTCCCTCCGTATCGGATTTCATCCAAGCAAACGGAATCTTTTTTTCCTGCAGAATTCTGACAATTTCTGCCCAAGCGGCACTGCCGCCGACAATAAAATAATAATTATTCATACGCAAAAGTTTAAACATTAATAATTAATTCTTGCTTTTGTCTTTAACACGTGAATCATTTTTTGACAACCTAAAAAACAAACACAAAAAAATCCGGTACATTGACCGGACTCCCTTGCCTTACGACATTTAAGCTATCTGACGCAGATTAATCAGATGATTTCCCCACAAACGGCGGCGTGACAAATACAACACGACATTCAAAAAATCCAGCAGGTCTATCTCCTCTGACAGAATCTGTCTGATTGCCCTTCTTAATTCCGAACGCATCCTCCAATGATACCAGCCGACACCGGCCAACATTTCGCGATAATCACACAAACGCTCATGCTTTCGACACAGTCGCCGGTAACACAATGCTGCCGCAGCATCATCTTCAACCACACGATTTATCCAGCCGGGCATTTCCTGATGAACTTTTTCTTGAAATAATCGATAATGATAAGCGGCAATCTGCCAAGCGCTCATCGGATCAAAGGCATACATTAGTTCACGGCTTAAATCGCGTTCATAATAGCTGCCCAGACTTCGTTCGATTATTCTTTTCAACACCTGCGAATACCAGTCATCGGCTCTTTTGCTTTCATTCAGAAGAATGACTTCTGCTTCGTCAAATCTGATTTTTGGACATTTCATAATAATAAAATTAAAAACTAATAAACTTAAAAATTCAAATTCGGCACTGCAATAACACAGACGAATTTAAATTGCAAACAAATTTTAAAATAACAAAGAGTTCTGATTTCTCAGAACTCTTTTCTTATCCTTTAATTGAGTTTGGACAGCTTGTATAAAGAGTAAAAAATAGAAAAGCCGAAAATCCTAGTGTACACGTCAGTACATGAATTTTCGGCTATTTCTGATTTTTGCGATTAATCGCTCAAATTGCGGATAGCAATTCTTTATTTCAAGATTTTGGATACGACACCGGCACCAACAGTTCTGCCACCTTCACGA
>OGPY01000878.1_pt1 | contig 25271 bp, 29 predicted proteins | sample 1553121 | NCBI WGS metagenome assembly OGPY01 (sample SAMEA2580004, study PRJEB22360) | human gut metagenome
TGTTCTCACTTTTCATTTCACCAATTAAAAAAAACCGCCATAAAGGCGGAATAGCGGATAGGGGAGTTGTTCGGCTGGCGTTCTGCCGCTTCGTCGTCGCAAGAGCGGCGATACTCCCGTCTCGCCTGCTCCTCCTTGTCGAACTCCCTTTTCCGGGTGTTCTCACTTTTCATTTCACCAATTAAAAAAACCGCCATAAAGGCGGTTTTTTTTAATTGGTGGGAGTTGAGAGGTTCGAACTCCCGACCCTCTCGGTGTAAACGAGATGCTCTTCCAGCTGAGCTAAACTCCCATCGTGTTTACGAAAGAGTTTATACACTTCTAAAAATAATTAATCAAGCAAAAAATTGCACAATTTTTATTTTTTTGCTAAAATTATTTTATATCAAATGATTATCCTGCCGTCTTTGTTGTATGAACGGTGCATTAATAAAAAAGGTTCCGAAAATAATTCGGAACCTTTTTTATCAGATGTTGTTTCAGGCCAGTCTTTTCCAAACTTTGCGTTTGTTCCAGAAACCGCTGACGCCGATCCTTTTGCAGAAATCCGGCTTGTAGATGACGGGGCGGTTTTCTTTGAAGAAAGGAATAAAACGTTCCCAGCGTTCCGGGGTGGCAAAATGGTCGTACAATTCTTCATAAGTGAAGTATTTGCCGGCTGTTTCCCATGCCCAGGAGAAAACCGTTTGGGTGTCGGTGTGGAAATGTCCGTATTTCAGCATATAGCCGTTCAGTTCATTTCCCTGTTCATCCAAGTGATCAATCAGGCCAAAGATGATTTTTTGGGCGTGTTCTCTGGTCAGTTTGGCCTTCAGGCAGGTTACAATCTGCTTTTGCAGAAAATCGAAGCAGGCGTCGCTCATTAAACCCGGCTGGTCACACATTGCGGAATATTTCCGATATGCTTCGGGCAGAATTTTGTAACTGCTGGCTTCGTGAAGAACTGCACCGCAGGAAATGCGCTGGAGGGCAATTTCAAGGAGAATTTCTCCGGTAAAAGCGTCCTGTTGCCAGCAATATTCTCCGAATTCGGCCATCAATGACATATAGTCGTCTCCGATGCGCCAGCCGCGGATATCTTGTCCGGTCGGTTGAACAATTATCGGCAGGATAACCTTGTTAACAACTTCGTTTTGCGACATACCTACCAGTTCATTCACATTTTTGCCGGACATTGCGGCAACTTTGTTTAAAAAATTTGTTCTCATTGTTTATTTATATTGAAGTTAGTAAATTATTTTCGGAACAAATTATTATGGAAAGGCAAGCCGCCTGATTTATAAATGTATCCCATAATAATGATTGAATGGAAATTTTATAACATAAATTTAGGCGAAAAACAATCATTATTTGACAAAAGGACAAAAATAAATTATAAGACAGTGATTAAAGGCTGTACTTTTTGCTTTTTTTGAGTATAATATTTTCCGATTTGCTAATAAGGAAAGTAAGAAACATTGAAGAAAATTATTTCAGCCACGGAAGCGGGCCGACTTATCGGAAACAATGCTTCGGTTATGATCGGCGGCTTTTTGAAATGCGGAACGCCGACAAAAGTGATTGAGGAAATTTTGAAAAACGGCGTCAGCGGTTTGACTTTAATCGCCAATGACACTTGTTTTCCCGACAGTGACCGCGGCAAGCTGATTGCCAATAAAAGAGTCAAAAAGGCAATTGTCGCACATATCGGAACCAATCCCGAAACGGGAAAGCAGATGAACGCCGGGGAACTGGAGGTCGAATTGACCCCGATGGGAACGCTGGTGGAGAAAATTCGTGCGGCAGGTTCCGGTTTGGGCGGCTTTTTGACGCCTACGGGGGTGGGAACTCCGGTTGAGGAAGGCAAACAGACAATGGAAGTTGACGGCAAAAAATATTTGTTTGAAAAGCCGCTGAAAGCTGATTTTGCCCTGATATACGGAACCAAGGCCGACAAATTCGGGAATGTTTATCTGGAAGGGACGACCCGTAATTTTAATGTGGTGATGGCTTCTGCGGCGGATACGGTCATTGTTGAAGCCGATGAGCTGGTGGACGACAGTCTTGATCCGAATATGGTAACTATTCCCGGCATTTTTGTTGATTACATTGTTGTATAGGTGAAAAATGGAACTGACCAAAGAACAAATCAGAGAAACGATTGCCCGTCGTGTGGCACAGGAGCTGAAAGAAGGCGATTACGTTACGCTGGGAATCGGCCTGCCGACAGAAGTGGCAAATTATATTCCCGAGAACGTTCATGTGATGATTCAGTCGGAAAACGGCTTGATCGGCGTCGGAAAAAAGCCGGCTCCCGACAAAGTTGATCCGAAAATTACCAATGCGGGCGGTATTCCGGTAACGACAAAGCAGGGGGCGGCCTTTTTTGACAGTCAGATGTCGTTTGCGATGATTCGCGGCGGACACATTGATGCGACGGTTTTAGGGGCTTTGCAGGTTGACCAGGAAGGAAATATTGCCAACTGGCTGGTTCCCGGCGTGTTTGCTCCGGGCATGGGCGGCGCCATGGATTTGGTCGTCGGTGCCAAGAAAGTAATTGTGGCGATGGAGCACTTGGCAAAAGACCAGATTAAAATTTTGAAAAGATGTACGCTGCCTTTGACTGCCGCGCATGAAGTCGATTTGATTGTGACCGAGCGCTGCGTGTTGCGGGTAGAACCGGAGGGGCTGGTTCTGCAGGAGATTAATCCTTTGTTCAGCCTGGAAGATATTACTTCGACAATTACGGCCGATTTAATTATTCCGGACGATTTGCTGCAAGAAGCAGTTTAGACAGATAGAAAACGGAAACCCCGTCTTAAGAAAAGGACGGGGTTTTTTATTGTTAAATTAAGATATTTTAAACCGGGGAGAGGTATGCTGGTTACAGATTAACCGGGCAGGGTTTTGTTTTGGCTGTGTATCATTCTTAATTTAAGGATATACAGATGCTGAAACAAATAATGGCTCTGCTTTTTGTTTTATCGGCGGCGGGGTGTTCGCCGGTTTTGCAGATGACGCGGGAAGAATGCCGCGAACAAAAGGAAATCATCGGGAGCGTTCGGATTATTCGGGCGGAGATGCGCGCCTTGGCGGCGGCTTATCGGCCGATCCGGAGGGAGCGGATGCCGGGAATGCCTTTCGGATTTAACCATCCGTGGACGGTGGGCGAAGACCCTCAAATGTGTTATGTGGAAGTTTATCAGCTTTCCGAGGCGTTATGTTCGGCTTTGGCAGATGCCGAGGCGGGAGCGGCCAAAGTGCTGGTTAACGGCAGCATGTGGGGAATTTGCACGGAAAATGCGCGTATTCGCTGGCTTTTTACCAAATTTCCGGCATACAGCCGGGAAGAATATCGGCTTGACATTCGCAAAGCGGCGCAATAATCTGAGCGCAAAGAAACATTAGCGAAAGACTGAAAGACCATGAAAACTGAACTTCTGGCGCCGGCGGGCGATATTGAAGCCGGGTATGCGGCGCTGTTTTACGGGGCAGATGCCGTTTATCTGGGGCTGCAGCAATTTTCGGCGCGGGCAACGGCAACCAATTTCAGCGAAGAAAACCTTAATGAATTTGTCGGTTATGCGCATCACCTGGGACGCAAGGTGTATGCGGCGGTCAATACGCTGGTGCAGGAAAAAGAACTTTCCGATTTGCTGAAAAGTCTGGATATTTGTTCGCGCTGCAAAGTGGATGCGGCTATTTTGCAGGACTTGGGCGTGGCGCGGATTATTCGGGAGAGTTATCCGGAACTGGAAATGCATGCCAGTACGCAGATGGCGGTTCATAATAAAGAAGGGGCGCTGGCGCTGCAAAAGGAAGGGTTCAGCCGGGTGGTGGTAGCCCGCGAACTGACGCAGGGAGAAATTAAAGAAATTGCCGCTGTTCCGGGGTTGGAAACCGAGGCTTTTATTCACGGGGCACTTTGCTATTCTTACAGCGGTCTCTGTCTGTTTTCGTCGGTGGAAACCGGACGCAGCGCCAACCGCGGCAAATGTTTATATCCCTGCCGGGCGAATTTTACCGGCGAAGCCGGGGAAAAGCATTATTTTTCGATGAAAGACATGGCTTTGCAGGAAGATGTTCTGAAAATGCCGGTAACGTCGCTGAAGATTGAGGGGCGTAAAAAGACGGCGCTTTATGTGGCCGCGGTTACCGATTATTACCGCCGGATATTGGACGGCAAAGGGGCTGATGAAAACCGGGCCGAACATATCAAACAGATTTTTTCGCGGCCGTGGTGCAAATTTCATTTCAAAGGTAAAGATAAAAATGTGATTGAACGTGAATTTGTCGGGCATCGGGGGCTGCTGATCGGCAAAGTGGAGCAGGCAGGCAAAGGGCGTCTGACTTTTCACAGCAAACATAAGGTAGCGCGCTATGACGGGATACAGATTGAAATTCCCGGCATGGAAAAGCCGTTCGGTTTTTCGGTCCAGCGGCTGCGTCTGAGAGGGCAAAGCGTGTTTGAAGTGCCGGCAGGGGAAGAAATTACCATGGATTTGCCGCCGCAGACGCCGCGTTTGGAAAAAGGGTGGAACATTTATCTGGCCTCGGCCTCCGAAGTTAAGGGCGCTTATGATTATGGCAAGCCCAAGCCGGGTGAATTTCGGCAGAAAGCGGCGGTTGACATTGTCGTCGAGATTGCCTGCGGGAAAATTGTTGCTCGCAGCGGCGATGTTGAGTGCCGGATAACAGGTGATTTTGCTGCGGCAGAACATCCTGAGAAAACGGTTGAAGCCGCCCGCAAAGCTTTTGCCAAAAGCGGCGATGCCGCGGTGGAGCCGGGACGGTTTGAAGTGCGCAATCCGGATGGTTTGTTTGTTCCGGTGTCTTTGTTCAATGAGCTGCGGCGGCAGCTTTATGCGCAAATAAGTGTTGAAAACAAGAAGGGAAATCTGCCGGAGACGGACGCTCCGCACCGGATTCAAACCGCCAAATGGGTTATAAAAACCGACAGTTTGGCTAAAATTGCCGCCATTGCGCCGGACGAAACCGATGAAATTATTTATCTGCTGAATGAACAAAGTGATGTCAACGAATTGAAAAAGCTGCCTAAAAACAAACTCCGTCTGGCGCTGCCGACGGTCTGCCGACGGGTTGACAAGTTTAAGCCGCTGATAGAGACTTTGCTGGCGCAGGGATATAAAAAATGGGAAATCGGCAATTACTGGGGATTGTCGGTGCTGCCGAAAAACGGAATTGATTTAAGCTTTGACGCGCCTTTATATATGCTGAATACCCAAGCCATGCAGATGGCTAAAGAGATGAATGCCGGACGGGTGACGCTTTCGGTGGAAGACCAGCTTGACAACCTCAGCCTGATTGCCGCGCAGGCGCCTTTACCGGTGACAATGGTGGTTTATCAGGATGCGGCATTGTTTACCAGTGCCGCCTGTATTCGCAGTAATGCCTGCAAAGATTGTCCGCGCGGTGAAAAATGGCTGAAATTGGAGAAAGACGGACAGAAATATCAGGCTTTGTCGAAGGACTGCCAGACGATGCTGTTTGCCGAACAGCCGTTGTGTTTTGCGGCGGAGGCGGCAGAAATTAAGGCGGATTACTATCGGGTTGATTTTGTTTATAAATCATATGAAGCAGCCAAGGCTGCGCAAGTCTGGAATAAAGTCCGCCGCTTTGAAGATGTTGCCAACTGTCGAAAAGCTAATCTTTACCGCTGTTTATAGAATTGATAAAAGGATTTTCCGACCCGGCCGGGAGACGGTGCGGTTCCGGCCGGGAAGAAACGGCAGCGTTCGGAGCGCCTGCCTTAATTGCGGAAATATTTTTTTTGATAGTTTTGCGGCAAGCCGGGAAAAAAACCTTTGCTCAAACCCAGTTTAATCCGATAAAAATCCAATAATCGCGCGATGATACGGAAATCTATGTCCGCCGACATAACTTCCTGAGCGTCTATCCGAACCGGCGGAATGCCCGTGGCCCGGCTGACTTCCTCCAGGCTGAGTTTTTTCTGCCGCCTGGCGGAATAAAGTTCTTCCGCCAGGTAATAAGCACCGTCAAAAGGGAGCTCTTTCCAGTGAAAAATATATCTGTCGTCCATTAGTCGTCTCCGAGGCTGAGGCGGAACTTTTCGCCGTAAAGTGCGAGATAACGGATTAAGACGTCCAGATTGACTTGAGGATTGTCAAATTGTCCGCTTTCAATCTTATCAATCACGTCAACGGAAACATTGAGTTTTTGGGCGCAGATATCAATCGGCTCCTGCTGTTCGGCACGCAGCCAGTGAAATCTCCAGCCGAGATTTTGCTTATCTTCAATGATAAAATGGGACAAATCAGCTTGCATAACAACCTATCCTTTCAAAAGGCGGGAGGAGCTAAAAACCTGCTTCAACAAAAGTAAAAAGAGCAGACACGCTTATTGCCAGATTACACCGGTTTCATAATGAAACCGGTGTTTTCCGGGTATTAGGCGTACTCCTCCCATATCTTTTACAAGTATGGTTGGATACTTTTGTTGAATATAGCATCAAAATCAAGTGTTTTTAGTCCTTCGATTTCGACTTTTATTCGTTTATATCACATGGAAAACGGCTTGCCAATACCAAAAACCGCTCCACATTAAATACACTTATTTTTTTACTTGTTTTATTGTGTCGGATAAAACAAAACCCTCAGACCTGAAAGGTGCGAGGGTGAAAGCAATACTGTACCAAAGCGTACAGTCCCCTTATTCGTGCGGAAGCCGCCTTAGATCGGTGGCACCCTCACATAGAGAGTTCTGTGCTTTGGTTTGAAGGATTGCTTCTTCCCGCCCGCTCTCACGGTTAATCAGGTTTGGGGTTCGGACGAAACCGGACTTACCTTGCCTGAAAGCTGGTTCTACTGTAAATGAGAGCCGGCTAAATTGCAAGGGGAAATTTATGTAAGGCCATGAGATGATTTTAAGTTTGATTGATATATCCGGCTGTTTTTTTATTATGTTCCGGTTTGAGCGGAATGTTCGGATAAAACCGGAAAGGCGTATAAATTCAGATTACCCGGTCAAGCCGGGTAATGACAGGGGAGGGAGCACTGGTTATCCGGTCAAGCCGGGTAATGGCACGGAGAAAGGACATGAATTATATGGTTATCAGAGCAATGGCGGAGGGAGAACAACGAGTGAGGAACGGGAAGGAAAAACGCGGGATTAAAAAATATTTTGAACAAAAAAGAAAAAACGTTCGTTTTAAGAAGTGTCAGACTTAAAAAACAGGGAGTTTTATTTATGAAAAAATTTTTGATGCTGTTGGCTGCGGTAACGATGTTAAGCACGGGGACGGTTCAGGCTTTTCCCGGCCACGGCGGGGCGCATTTCCGTCCGGGGCCTGTTTATTCGTATCATCGGCCGGGAGCCGTCAGGCACAAGCATCACCGCAGCGGGACGGCTCTGGCCGTGGCGGGGACGATTGTGGGGATGGGGGGGGTTGACCAGCTTGGCCTCGCCGCAGCAGACGGTTCAGACCTATGTGCCGGTACAAACCGCCGTTGTGCCGCAGCCGGTTGCGACTTCCAACTGCACAACTACCGTTAACAACGGTGTAACGGTTCAGCAGTGTGTGACGACCGGATATTAATTAAATATCAAATAAAATGAACTTTAATGACAACAGTCTCGTTCTAATAAGGGTAAGGAGTTTGAAACATGGATGACATTTCTCGTTTGTTACAGGAGGCCAAGCCGCTGTATTTTGCCCGAAAGCGCCGCAACAACCGGATTAAAGCAACACTCGGAATGCTGGTGTGCGTGGTGATGATGAGCAGCTTGTGGCCGCAGAAATACAACACCTATACCCTGCTGCCGGATACGGAGTTTGAAAATCAGGTGGCGCAGATAGAAGAAGGTTCGGTTATTGAAGATATGGGCTTGCCGGTTGACGAATACGGCTTGTTGATGGTCGGCTAAATGAAAGAAATTATTGCAGCGCATCAGGGCCGGATTAAGGCAATTATCAAAAAATTGACCGGCTCGTATAATGAAGACATCGAACAAGAGGTTTATATCAAGACCTGGCGGAATCTGGACCGCTATCATGAAGAAGGGAAGTTTGTTCAGTGGATAAGCGCTTTGGCTGCCAATGTCTGCCGCGATTATCTGAAATCCAGTCAGCACCGGGCCGAGCTGCGCAAAGCAGGTGACGAATCGATTTTGGAAAAAGTGGCCGTCGGCGGAAAAATCGAAGAGCGGTTTGATGCCAGAGAGCGCCAGAAAATTATTCTGAAGGCCGTGGACACTCTGCCGAAAAAGCTGCGCCAGGTGATTATTCTGTTTGAGTTTGAAGAGATGAGTTATGAGCAGATTGCCAAAAAGACCGGCGATCCGGTCGGAACCATCAAATCCAGACTCTTTAATGCTCGGAAACTTTTGAGCGAAGTGTTACAACCGTTAAAAGGAGAATGATAATGAAGAAAGTTTTATTAACTGCCGTTTGTTTCAGCGTTATGGCTTTGGGCGCCCTGAATGTTCAGGCTGCCGATGATATGCCGCTGCCGCCTCCGCCGCCGCATCACGGAGATGAAATGCTGCCTCCTCCTCCGCCGCCGGGTGCCGATAAAGCGATGGAGAAGAAAATGGAAAAGATGGAGAAAAAGATGTCTAAAAAACTGGCGGACGATTTGGGACTGACAAAAGAGCAGCAGGAGCAGGCCGAGAAAATCCGCAAAGAAGGCCGTGAAAAGCTTAAACCGCTGTTTGAGGAGATGAAAGACATTCGTGAGAAGATGGATAAGCTGCGTGAAGACAATATGCTGGAGTTTGAAAAAATTCTGACTCCGGAGCAGAAAGAAAAGCTTAAAGACATCAAAGCCCGGCATCATGAAGAAATGAAAAAGCGCCATGAAGCCAGGAAAGCCCGTCATGACATGCGCCGTGACCGCCATGAGAAGAAGCTTCATGACGTTCATGACAAAGACTGATTTTTCAATCAGTAAATATCCCGCCGTTAAGGCGGGATATTTTTTGTTGGCAATTTAAAATTAACCGATATATGCTTAATTTATTACAGATGTTTGTCAGCGAGGGAAAAATGCCGATAGCCGGGTTGATTGTGATTTTATATGTGGTGATTGCCGAATGGCGGATTGCCAAGATGAAAAAACGCTGGATCAGTTGTGTGTCCAGCTTGGCCAAAATGCAAAAAGACAAAACGCTCTGGTATTCCGGCGTTCTGCCGCAGGCTGATGCGCTTTGCCTGTTTGAGGATGCAGACGGAAAGTATTTGATTTCGACGCTGAACGGCACGCCCTCCGCCGATTTTTCCAAGATTAAGCGCTGGATTTATCTTAAAGATTTAGAAAATTTGTAAAATTTAATTTGCACGGCAGTCAAAAAGTGTTAAACAAGTTTCCGTAAAAATAGGAATTTTGTTTATATTGTTGTCTTAAAATTATTTTTTATGAAAAGAAAAGACTTTTATCTGTTCCGCCACGGCGAAACCGAGTATAACCGCCTCGGGCTGCGTCAGGGGCAGGGAATTGACGCCGGGTTAAATGAAACCGGGCGTTTGCAGGCTCAAAAACTGGCGGTTTATCTGGAAGAAAAGGAGATAGAGGTGATTTATACTTCTCCTTTGCGGCGGGCAAGGCAAACGGCAGAGATTGCGGCCGTACGGCTCTGTATTGCGGTTATCAGTGACGAACGCTTGCTGGAAGGCAATTTCGGTGCGGCGGAAGGGCTGTCCAAAGAGGAAGTGAAACGCCGGTGGCCGGAGATTATTGACAACTGGTATAAGCCGGGTTTGGCGATGGCACAGGGATTTCCGGGCGGAGAGAGCAAGGCAGCCATTCAACGGCGGATTCAGCAGGCTCTGGCCGATTTGCTGGAGAAGCCCGAAAGTGTTATCGGCATTTCTTCGCACAGCGCCGCTTTGCGCTTTTTGCTGATGACAATGGGCGGCAACGGCGAAAAACTGCCGAATGCCGAAGCCATACACGTTGTTTGGGACGGAAACTGGCGGATAGAAGAATGACTTGAGAATAAAAACCGGGTGTGCAGCCCGGTTTTTTTGTGTCATAAAATTTTGTTGCGAAAATGTAAATTTTGTCTATAATGTTGTCAAGTTATGAAAGTTTGAGAAGGAAGAAAAATGCCCCGTTCCAAAACAATTCAATTCGGCAGGCCTGTCCGCAGCTGGGAACAGCCGTTTCGGGTGGCCGATTTGTTTCAGACTTATCTGCCGATGCTGGTCCTGATTGTCATTATGGCTCTGTTTATTTATAATCTGGGATATTTTTACGGGTTGGACTGGCGCTATATGAGTCTGCTGCGGACAAGGGACTATTACAGCGGAACGCTGCCGGGGCTTGTTCTGGGGCTGATTTTATACACTTCTCTGATAGTACAGATTTTAGACAGTTCTTCTGGGCCGTATCAGAAACTGCTGCATAAGCTCCGCTTTTGGTGGGCAAAATATGACGGGCCGGCAGACAGCCTGCAGCAAATTGCGCGTTTGAAAACCGAGCTGTGGAACAGTGCCTTGGAGCAGTGGCTCTTGCGGTTGCAATTGGCAAAAGCTTACGGCAAAAATACTTACCGCAAATTATCGCGGCGGCGGGGGCGGAAGGTTTCGGTAGAGCGTTTGCAGCGTTTTCTGGCTGCCGAAAAAGGCCAATATGACAAGCTGGTTTATAAATATGAGCTTTCGCGGAAGAAAATGTGGCCCGAGTTAAAAGTGCTGGGCGGAATTGCTCTTCGTATCGGCGGATGGAGCCTGCTGGGAGCAGCGGCGGTTGCGGCAGTTTATTTTTTGTTTTTGATTCCGGTGTACGGGAAAGTCTGGGCAGCGGCTCCGGCTTATTTCTTCGGCGGATTCTTTGTTACGGTTATTGTGCTGCTGGCGGATCTGGCGTTGCGGATTGTTCACCACAATCGCAGCGTTTTGCTGCTGACGGCGGCAGTGTGGGGAAGTTTTTATTGCGGCATGCTCGGCTGCCGGCAGGATTTGCAACAGCGGGAAGTTCGTGTTATTGACGACGAAAACCGGGAACATTATCTGACCCGGGCGGTCAATCGCGGTTATTTTGTCCGCAGCGGCAGCGAAGTTCTTTTTATTCCCAAACTCAAAGCTGTCCGTTTGGAACAAAATCTGAGCATTCATTAAAGAAAAGGCAGAGACGGAACTCTGCCTTTTAATTTTGTGAATCTTTCATCTTGTTAACGGAAAGACCACCTTTTCCTATTTGCTATGTTATCTTTTGCTTGATAACAATTACACTTTAGATTAGAATTTTCAAAAATGCAACAAAAAAAAGAGGAGATGTCATGTTTTATCGTCTGGGGATTGATATTGGAGAAACTTCTATCGGTTGGTTTATCTTGCAGTTGGATAAAAAATTGGAAATCTGCGATATTGTTGACGGAGGTGTGTATATTTTTCCGGACGGCAGAGAAGCCAAGTCCCGCGAGCCGTTATCTGTTTCCCGCCGTACGGCGCGCGGAATCCGGCGTAACCTTGATCGTAAAAATAACAGAAAGCGCCGTCTTATCCGTTTGTTGGAAGAAACAGGAATCTGGCCGGACGGCATTGCCGAACAAAAGAAGCTTGAGGCGTTGGATCCTTTTGTTTTGCGGCAAAAAGCGGTAAATGAAAAAATTTCTTTGCCGGAACTGGGGCGGGCATTGTTTCATTTAAATCAAAGGCGGGGCTTTAAATCGAATCGCAAATCAGACGGTAAGGAAAGTGAAAGCGGTAAAATTAAATTGGCGGTTCAGGCTTTGGAAACGCAGCTGGCAGAACAAGGGTGCCGGACATACGGCGAGTATTTATGCCGGCGTCATGAAAAACGGATAAGCACTAAAGTCAGACCGACGGCGGACAGTAAAGGTTATGAGTTTTATCCGACCCGGGAAATGGCAGAGCATGAATTTGATTTGATAATGTCAAGACAACAGCAGTATCATCCCGAACTGACCAGCGAGGTTACGGAAGCTTTGCGAGACGTGATTTTCTTTCAGCGTTCTTTGCGTCCGCAGGCTGTCGGAAAATGCGAGCTTGAGCCGCAAGAGAATCGCGCTCCGGTATGGCATCCGCTCTTTCAGAGATTTCGCATATTGCAGGAAGTCAATAATCTTGATTTGGTTAAATCGACGCCAGATGAAATCGGTTTGACGGCGGAACAGAAGAAAAAAATTCTTTTGATGCTGCAAGAGGGAACCGGGCTGAATAAGCAGGGTTTGTTGTTATTTACCAAAATTAAGAGCAAACTTAATATTCCGACGAAGAGAAAATTCAATTTGCAGAGCGATAAACGCACCGGCTTACAGGGCGATTGGGCGGCTTGGAAATTATCTGACGACAATTGTTTGGGAAAAGGCTGGTTTAAGATGTCTCCCGGCAGACAGGTCGAATTGTTGGAATTGCTGCATAACGCCGAAGATGACGGCAAACTGAAACAGGATCTTATCGATCTGTTCGGTTTGAATGAAGAACAGGCTGAAAACGTGGCAAAACTTAATCTGCCGGAAGGATATGCTTCTCTAAGTCTGAAAGCCATAAAGAATATTCTGCCGTATTTGGAACAGGGAAAGGTTTATTCCGAAGCCTGCACCTTAGCCGGTTATAACCACTCAGACCGCAGAACAGGAGAAATCTACGATTATTTGCCGTATTATGGCAGAATTTTAAAATCGGCAGTTATCGGCGGTCGGTTTGAAGGGGAAGAACCCGATGTTGACGAGGATATCGGTTTACAGGAAGTTTATTTCGGAAAAATTAATAATCCGACGGTTCATGTGGGATTAAACCAGCTGCGAAAGGTGGTTAATGAAATTATTTCCCGTTACGGCAAGCCTCAGCAAGTGGTTGTCGAACTGGCCAGAGAGTTAAAGCTGGGTGTCGAAGGTGTTCGCAAGCTTGAGAAAAGGCAAAAGGAAAATCAAAAAGACAATGAGAAGATTGCGGAAGAGCTTGAGCGTGCGGGACAGCCGAATACTTATCAAAACCGAATGATGTATAAAATATGGGAACGTTTGGCGGAGAATCCGTCGCAGCGCTGCTGTCCGTTCAGCGGCCGGCCAATCAGCGTTTCCGATTTGTTCAGCGGGGCTTTTGAAATTGAGCATTTAATTCCGTTTTCCCGGAGCTTTGATGACAGCATTAACAATAAGGTCATATCTTCCCGCGATGCGAACCGTTTCAAGGCGGAACGGACACCGTATGAAGCGTTTGGCAACAGTCCGGGAAATTATAAATGGGAAGAGATTGTGGCGCGCAGCGAAAATTTGCCTAGAGAGATGCAATGGCGTTTTTCAGCGGATGCGATGGAAAAATTTGCGGAAGAAGATGGTTGTTTGGCAAGAATGCTGACCGATACGCAGTATTTTGCTCGCTGTGCGTTGCAATATCTTGAGGCCATTTGCGAAAATCAGAGCAAGGACCGCAAAATGGCATGGGGAATTCCGGGGCAGTTGACGGCGATGTTGCGGGATAAATGGGGGCTGAATTCCCTGATTAATCCGACGGACAGGAAAGACCGCAGCGATCATCGTCATCATGCGGTTGACGCTTTTGTGGTGGCTTGTACATCCCGGTCATTACTGAAAAAAATGGCAGATGCCGCGCGTTTGTATGAAAAAACGGATGAGGGCGAATATAAACAGATTCGAGAAAAACGGGAAAAGCTGATTGAAAATATGCCTTTGCCTTTTGAAAATTTTGACAGGGAAAAGCTGCAGCAATGGGTAAACGGCTTGGTTATTGCTTTTAAGCCCGACCACGGTGTGCAGGGGCAGCTGCATCGTGACACTTGTTACGGTTATATTGAAAAAGGGAGCAACAAAGGGAGCTCTGTTTTTGCGGTTAGAAAGGATTTACGGGCAGTTGTTGAAGGTTCGGCAAAAGATGGAAACAAGAAAATTAATGAAATAGCCGATATTGCAATCCGCAGCAAATTGCTGGATTTGCTGCAAAACATTGAGGATAAAAAGCAGCGGCAGCAGCTGACAGAGGAGTTTATGGCTGAGACAGGCATTCGTCGTGTGCGCTGCCATATTGAAAAATCAGACAGTGTTATGATTCCGGTGAAGGACAACGGCGGTCAAATTTACAAGTATTATGAATCCGGGAATAACAGCCGTGCGGATATTTATTGTGCGACAAAGGGCAAAGATGCCGGAAAGTGGAAATGTGAAATTATTTCGACTTATTCTGCCAATCAAAAAGATTTTGTACCGGAATGGCGGCGGAGAGATCCGCATGCCAAATTGATTATGAAGCTGCATATTAATGATATGGTGGCTTATGATGAATTAAACAAAGAAACGGGTCAGACGGAACGGGTAATAGCCAGAGTGAAAAAGATGACTAGCGGTTTGGTATATTTTAGGAGCCATCTGATAGCGAAAGAGGAAGCAGATAAGTTGAGTAAAAAATTTAGCGCAAGTCAAATGCAGGAGAAAAATCTGCGCAAGGTTTATGTCGATGCTATGGGAAAAGTTAAGGATCCGATGTTTAAAAATGAAAGGAAAGTTTCATGAGCGGGCAGATTATAGAGATTCAGAGCGACAACCGGCATTTATCCTGTGAGCGCGGATTTATGACAGTGAGCAGTGAAGGGCAAGTTGTGGCAAAGATTCCCATGAGTGATGTAGAGGCGGTGATTACCGCCTCTCATGGTATCAGTTACAGTAATAATTTATTGGTACGTTTGGCCGAGGAGAATATTCCGTTTGTGTTTTGTAACAAAAAATTTCTTCCGGTCGGTTTTTTATGGTCTGTTGCCGGGCAGTATCGTCAGGCGGGAGTGATGGATGCGCAGATTGCCGTCCATGAAAAAAGCCGCGATAAATTATGGAAAGAAGTTGTGAAGAAAAAAATATATTTTCAATATAAGGTTTTGGAAACCTTGGCTTTGCCGCATGAACCGCTGAAACAAATGATTGCCAAGGTTAAATTGGGTGATGTTGAGAATATTGAGGGACAGGCGGCCCGAAAGTATTTTACGACTTTGTTCGGGAGTGATTTTCGCCGTGACCGGGACAGCGGCGGGATTAACAGCCTGTTGAATTACGGCTACATTATTCTGCGTTCGGCAATGGCGCGGGCGGTGATGGGGGCCGGACTGCATCCGACCATAGGTATTCATCATAAGAATTATCTTAATCCGATGCGGTTGGTCGATGATTTGATAGAACCGTTTCGGGCGATGGTTGATTTGAAAGTTTACGGATTAAACAAGCAGGGCAAAACAGAGCTAACATCGGAGATAAAAAAGCATCTGGTCGGTGTTCTGCATATGGAAATGTATTCGGAAAAAGGTCTTTCCAATGTTGGGGTTTGTATGCAAAAATTGGCTGTTTCTTTAGCGAAGTATTATAAGAAAGAAACAGAGGAATTGCTGTTTCCTGATTTTGTGGCGCCGGTATTTATGCAGGGGTAATCTTATGGGAATTGCAGTAAGCGGAGTAAAGCTGATGTGGATGATTGTTATGTTTGACTTGCCGGTAGGGACGGATAAAGAACGTAAAAGGGCGACTAAATTTAGAAATTTTTTGCTGGACGAGGGATTTGCGATGAGTCAGTTCTCCGTTTATCTTAAATTCTGCGGCACTAAAGAACAAACAGCTCCGGTTGTCAAACGTATTGTGGATAATTCCCCTAAGGATGGGCAAATCAGCATCTTGTTTTTTACAGATAAGCAGTTTTCTGATATCATAAATATACAGAATCGGGAAATTATTGAAAACAAAAATATACCGGAACAACTGTTGCTTTTATGATGAAAATTTGTTGCAAAAATAGATATGAAAATCTCCGCAAATCCTTGTTAGAAAATAGTTTGCGGAGATGATATTATAGCAAATAGGAAAAGGTGGTCAAGCCGCAACAAAAATTTATAGCCGATATACATAATTATTATTATAGCAAATAGGAAAAAGTGGTCAAGCCGCAACTTGAAGTGCTTTTTATACTATTTTAGTCATATTATAGCAAATAGGAAAAGGTGGTCAAGCTGTAACGAAAGCTGCAAAAGCTTTCCTACTGCCGCGATAACTACGGGGTGTTCTTCAAACGCCCGGGCGACAACGTGCAGCAGATTGACACCTCGCTGACCGACTTTGACGCGCTGATTATGACCCAGTATCAGTTGGTGGCCTCAATTGCGCGTATGCCGGCAACCAAACTGCTGAAGACACAGCCGAAAGGCTTTAACGCTACCGGCGAATATGAGATGAAAGACTATATTCAGGAGCTTCAGCACCTGCAAGACAATCAGATGAAGCCCCTGATTGAGCGCAACAACCTGCTGGTCGAAAAGTCAGAGTTCGGCTATTCCTACGAGCTGGAAGCCAAATTCAACCCGGTTGATATGCCGACCGAGCGTGAACTGGCAGAAGTCCGCAAGATTGATGCCGACACCGACATGGTTCTGATTAATGCCGGGGCTATTTCGCCTGAAGAAGCGCGGGCGCGGATTATCGCCGACCCGAACAGCGGCTATAACGGCCTGCCGGCAGAAATGCCGCACAGCGATTTTATGGAAGAAAATTTCCTTGATGACGAAACTGCAGCGGGCGAACAGCTGTTTGGAGAGCAGCCGGAACAAACGCTTGACGAATGGAACGAGGAAGACCACCCGCGCGATGACGACGGCAAATTCGGCAAAGGCGGTGGAAAGGCCAAGGAAGATGATACTGCAAATAAAAACGAGAAAATTGAAAAGATTAAAATCGATTTTTCAAAAGATAATATTCTTCCCAAGTTGAATGAAGAAGACATAAAGACTTTAGGTATAGAAAATAAAGCTGTACGTCTTAAAAAAAATATTATTGATAGAAATGCAAAACGTCATCCTGATATTAAGGAGGAAGAAGCGGCGAGCCTGATAGGAAAAGCGCTTTATTCTCCGGAATATATTGTTCCAGGCAAACGAGAAGGTGCTTTTCACTTTATCTCAAAGAGTAAAGAAGGGAAAAGTCCTCTTGTGCTTCTTGATGTAGAGGAAAGCAAAGACGGGTATTTAGACGTCGTCCATTTCTTTTATGTCAGGGATAGAGGAAAGAAAGCATTAATAAAATAAAAAAAACGGTAAGGAGGGACTGCCATTCCCCTCATAAGCTTGATAAAATCAAGTGCCATCCGGGGCAGTTGCCCTTGCGGGCTTTATGGTCTTCTTACCGTTTGATACCAATATAATACCCTGAATCGCAATAAAAAGCAAGCAAAAAGTTCTATGGCGCAGTCACAAATCATACGCGGCGGCAAGCTCAATGCTAATGCCGGGATAGAATCCTGGTATATGGGAGAGCTGGAGAAACTGAGCCGGGCGATGACCCGTGAATGTGCCCGCGAGTTGAAAAAGCTGTATGCCAAGGAAGATGAGCAGATAAAATTTGCCGAAGACGCCGGCATTTCCTCGCAGATGCGGATTAAGCTCAACTATCTGCAAAAGAAATACGGCGACAAGTTTGCCGAAAAGTCAAAAGAGCTGTCCAAAAAGCTGCTGACAAAGCTGATTGCCTAATTGTTCTCAGGGCGGGATTCTCTGATGAGATTATCGACGAACGGGGGCAGGGTTTGTCCGGCCGGGCCGTAGATATGGTGGTCGAAGTAATAGTTGTTGGCGGTTGGTTCGAGTGTAAATTCCCAGGTGTCGGCGCCATGGTATTTGGCTGTCTGCACAAAGGCTGCGGCGGGAAAAACGACGCCGGAAGTTCCGACGGAAATAAATAAATCGCAGTTTTGCAGCAGTTGTTCGACCTTGTCCATACCGAGCAGATTTTCTCCGAAGAAGACAATATTCGGTTTCATCATGCCGCTGATATCGCATTGAGGGCAGGTTGTTTCAGTATCGACATCGCCGAAAGTTTCCAAGATATGGCCGCAGTTAAGGCAGACGGCCTGGTTGATTTGTCCGTGAATATGACAGATATTTGTATTTCCGGCTTTTTCGTGTAAGGTGTCAACGTTTTGGGTGATAACGCTGACGGTGCCCGGGTATTCTTTTTGCAGTTTAGTGATGGCGAGATGTGCCGGGTTTGGTTTGGCCTTTTGAATTTCAATTTTCAGTTCATTGTAAAAATCGTGCACGAGGGCAGGATTGCGCTGAAAGCCTTCGACGGTGGCAACGTCTTCAACGCGATGGTTGTTCCATAAACCGTTGGAACTGCGGAAGGTTGCCAGGCCGGACTCTGCGGAAATTCCGGCTCCGGTCAGAATGACGATATTTTTATAAAGGCGTGACATTGTTCATCTCCTTGTGTGGCATTTGCCTTTAATATAACGCTTTTTTTGTTTCTGTCTGCATTTTTTTATAGAAATCTTTACCATAATGTGGTATTTTATAGACAAATAAACGACAAAAAAAGAGAATATTATGGGAAAAAGACCTCGAATCAGCCGATCGGATTTGCCTAATCAGGAACGGGTTGCGCTTTTGAACAAGTTTGATGCAGCGTTTGGTGCATTTCAACGTTTGCAAGAGCGGCGCCGGGCCTGTTCCGACGAGGCGGAAAAGCGGCGGATTAACACGCTGCTGAACGGCTATCGTTCAGAATTTCAGCAGTTGTTTGCACAACTGAAGCTGGTTGACCTCGGCTGTAAAAATAACATGGAAGCTTTGTTTAACAATTACTGTGAGAGCTATAATGTTTATTTTGGCCGCAAACTGGGAAATTATGTTCGGGATGTGTTGCAGTCCGAGGAAATTAAAAAGATTACCCATTTGATTCATACGGTCAAAAATGACGAAGAACGGGCTAAGCTTCAGGAATATATCGACAATAAGCCGCAAAGCGAACTGAATGCGCTGATTAAGCTGGCCGTGCGCAATTATCAACAGAATCGCAGTGACTATAACCGGGCGAAGACGAATGATTTTCTGGCTTATTTTCATAAAAAAATCGAGTGTAAACCATATACGAAAGCAAGCGAAGACGAAATAAAGGCGACCCGGGCTGATTTTAACGGATTTTTTCAGATTCCCGGGGTTGAACAGCTGAAACGTTATAATCCTTATTCGGAAGCATACAGAGATTTCAGCCGTCGTCCGTCCCGGTCGCGGATTGATATTTCGCCGTTCAGCTATGATTTCAGCCGAAGCAAGGCATGGCAGGCCTGCTGCCGGACGACGATGCTGTCGTCAATTGAAATGCCGTTGCGTGAGGCAATGGCCCGACAGGGCGTTCCGCCTGAATTGTTGCCGAAAATGAAAGTGGCGGATTTCGGGCGCATTTTGTTCAATGAGTATGGCAAGGAGCCATATCATCCGGGAAGAGGAAATATTCTTGCGCTGGAAGACGTGGTTCCCGGGCTGGACAGCCGTCATAAAGCGTTTTTTTGGAAATATAATGCCATTCCGACGCCGGAAGCTCAGAAAAAATTTTGCGACTCTCTGCTGAAGCACGGCGTTTCTCAGGAATATATTGACGTGCTGCTGCCGAGCATTTTAAACGAAGGCCGGCCGAATCCCAAAGTTGACCGAAAGAAGTTTAAAGGGGTTATTCCGTTTTTTTCCCTGCATCATAAATGGGCGATTCAATATCTGGGCGGCAAGGCAAACAGTCAGAAGAATTATGTGGGAATTGCCGAATTCAAATCAGTCGACGATTGGTCCAATGATACGCCGCAGCATGACATTTGGCACGAGGCCGATGCCGTTATCCGCAAGGCGCATGGCGAACTCGGCAACGGCGACCAGCTTTATGAAAATGTTTTGGCCGGCGATGAGCAAGATTCCGATTTTATTGAATATCTGGTCGATACGAGATATGACAACCAAAATGACGGGAAGTACTGGACCGTCAGTATGGGGTATAAGGCGGAAGACAATATCCGCGGAGAGATAAAAGATTTTGCAATAACCAATGAAAAAGCAAAATCCCCGGCTAAAAAGGAGAAAAACATTGATAAAAGATATCGCCCGGCAGCTTATGCAAGATGAGGACGTTTGGTGCGGAGAGGCGGTTAATCCCCGTTATCTGGATGATTGCAAGAAGTATTTGGCCGCAGAAGAGCGTTGTGCGCTGCCGCCGGATTATGTTGCCTTGCTGCGATATGTGAACGGTGCTTTTTCCGATCGGGCTTTGTTGTTCGGAGTGATGCCGGAATCCTGGCCGGGGCTGGAGGATGTTGTAACGCAGAACGAACGTTATAATTCGGATGTCTTCGGCGAGATGATTTTGCTGGGAACAAATGATTTTGATTGGCTGGTCTATGATGCCGCGCAGGAGGAATATCAGATACGTGAGCGGCAGGGAATGACAGTTATTGAGAATTTTGCCGATTTGGAGCAAGCTTTGCATTATTGGTTTCATCTGAATTAGTTTCTGTTCGTATTCGTTTGAAGCTGCCATTTGCTTTCAGGCGCTTTTCTTTGGACCTCCGGTTCAAACGGAAGTCATAACCAATAAAAAAACCTCCCAGAGGGAGGTTTTTTTATTGGCTCCGGCTGCCTGATTCGAACAGGCGACCAATCGGTTAACAGCCGATTGCTCTACCGCTGAGCTAAGCCGGAATAATAAATGCGGTAACGAATGAATTTTGGAGGCCGGTACCGGAATTGAACCGATGTACAAGGATTTGCAGTCCTCTGCATGAGCCACTCTGCCAACCGGCCAATCGGGATACCTCAACTTGAGTTCCTCATTCACTCAACGTCCTCTATATATACAAACTTTTTAGTTCTCGTCAATAACTTTTTTATATTATTTTGCACTTTTTTTTAATTTGTTTAAAAATCAGATTCTTACGGCTTTCATCCCGCGCTTTTGTGCATGGAAATAATTTAACATTGCAAAACTGCGCTTATCTTTTATGATAAGGAAAATTTTGCAAAGGAGGGCAGAATGAAGATTGCAATTGCTTCCGACCACGGCGGATTTGATTTAAAGGAACAGCTGAAAGAATATTATGCCGGAAAAGGGATTAAACTGGAAGATTTGGGGACATATTCGTCCGAGTCTTGCGATTATCCCGATATTGCGAAGGCGATGTGTGACCGGATATTGTCCGGTGAGGCGGAGACCGGTATTCTGATTTGCGGAACGGGCATCGGCATTTCAATTGCTGCCAATCGCTGCCGGGGTATTCGTGCGGCAATTCTGTACAGTGATGAGGCTGCGGCTTTGGCTCGGCAGCATAACAATGCGAACATTGCCGTTTTCGGCGGCCGGACCATGACTTTTGCCGAGGCTGCCCGGCGGATGGATATCTTTTTGCAGACGGCTTTTGACGGCGGCCGGCATGAACGCCGCATCTCTAAGTTGGACGAATAGGGAGGACTATATGGATTTTGAAGAAAATTTGCAAAGCGAAGACAAAGCGGTTTTTGATGCAATTGAATGTGAGCTGAAACGCCAACAGAATCAGATTGAACTGATTGCCTCGGAGAATATTGTTTCCAATGCAGTGTTGGAAGCGCAGGGATCGATTATGACCAACAAATATGCGGAAGGTTATCCCGCGCACCGTTATTACGGCGGCTGTGAATGTGTTGACGTGGTGGAAAATCTGGCGATTGAACGGGCTAAAAAGTTGTTTAATGCGCAGTTTGCCAATGTTCAGCCGCATTCGGGAAGTCAGGCCAATACGGCTGTTTATGTTGCGCTGCTGAAACCATGCGACGTGATTATGGGCATGTCGCTGGATGCGGGCGGACATCTGACGCACGGTTCAAAGGTTTCTTTTTCGGGAAAATGGCTGCAGGCGGTTCAATACGGCGTTTGTAAAGAGACCGGGCTGATTGATTATGACGGGGTTGAGCGCCTGGCTTTGGAAAACAAGCCCAAATTGATTATCGCGGGGGGGTCGGCTTATCCGCGGCGGATTGATTTTAAGCGTTTTCGGGAAATTGCCGATAAGGTCGGCGCTTATCTGATGGTGGATATGGCGCATTTTGCCGGTCTGGTTGCCGGCGGCGTTCACCCGAATCCGCTGGAATATGCCGATGTGGTAACAACAACGACGCACAAGACTTTGCGCGGTCCCCGCGGCGGCATGATTTTGACTAACAATGAAGATATTGCCAAAAAAATCAATTCGGCGATTTTCCCGGGAACTCAGGGCGGCCCGCTGATGCATGTGATTGCCGCCAAGGCAGTTTGTTTCGGAGAAGATCTCACGCCGCAGTTTAAGGACTATGCGGCACAGGTGGTTAAAAATGCGCAGAAAATGGGCGAGGTCTTGCAGGCCCGCGGTCTGGATTTGGTTTCCGGCGGCACGGATACGCATTTGCTGTTGGTTGATCTGCGGCCGAAAAAACTGACTGGCGATGTGGTTGCCGCCGCTCTGGAGCGCGCCAACATTACCTGCAATAAAAACGCCATTCCGTTTGATCCAATGCCGCCGAAGGTGACTTCGGGCATTCGTGTCGGAACACCGGCCGGAACGACACGCGGTTTCAAAGAGACAGAGTTTGAGGTTATTGCCAATTGGATCGGCGATATTATTGATGCCTTGGCTGCCGGTGATGCGGAAGAAGTGATTGCCGATATCCGCCAAAAGGTTATTGCCTTATGTGAACTGTTTCCGATTTACGGTTAAAAAACTTGTATATCGGGTTTTGCTGTCTGAAACGGACAAACAAAAACACCTCCGGCCGGAGAGGCGGGAGGTGTTTTTTCAGAGCGTTTTGAAGCTGTCTATTTTTTGGCTTCAAAAATTTTTTTGGCTTGCGGCGCGGTGAGTTTTTTCACCAGCTTGCCGTCAGCGTCAAAAACGGCGGCTTCAGCCAGGTACCAGTTGAAACGTTTGGTTCTGGCGTCAAAATACGGCCGCTTGTCGTTTTTGTTTTTGGCCGCATTGTAGTTTTTGCCGTCCCATAGAATTAATTCATATTCGCCGGGAATGACAATTTCGCCTTTTTTGTTCAGAACGCCGTATTTGCCGTCTTTCACGAAAGAAATGTTGCCGGCGGCGTCAATTTCAAATTTGTTGTAAACGCCGGAGACGGTGCTCTTTTCCTTGATGAAATAAAAGCCTTTGGTGTCGCCTTTGGTAAATTCGAAATAGCCTTCTTTGGCGCTGATTTGTTCTTGGGCGGGAATGACGCATTTGCCGGCTTCGTCGAAAAGCTGAACGCCGGTGTTGTCCTTAGCGGTAAAAAATCCGCTGTAGTAGTAACCGATGTTGTCGAAGCTTTGGGGAAGGATTTCCCGGCCGGAAACAACGTCCTTGACGCCGTATTTGCCTGAACCCTCCACCGTTACCGTGGCAAAGTTTGTTTTTTCAAACTTCTTTTCAATCACTTTCGGGCCGCAGGCGGCCAAACTCAAAACCAGGGCTGCAAGAGCCAGAAAATAAAACTTTTTCATAATTTGTAAGTTTTAAAGGGTTTAACAATAAGGAAAATAATAGCATTTGTTTTCAGTCGTATCATATTTTTTTCAAAAGCGCAATAGACAAAATTCCCGCAAAGTCTGTTTCTTTTTAAAAAGAGTGAAAATAAGCTATTGCAAAATAAGCACATTATCCTTATAAAGAGACAAGATGTTATTAATCCCGGGAGGTTTAGCATGAAATGTCCTTTTTGCGGGTGTGACGATACGCAGGTTAAAGATTCCCGAAATGCCGAGGACAACACCGCTATCCGCCGCCGCCGCGAGTGTCCGGAATGCGGGTCGCGTTTTACCACGTTTGAACGAATCCAACTGCGGGATTTGATTGTGGTTAAAAAAAACGGCGAAAAGGTGATGTTTGACCGCGATAAGCTGGAACATTCCATTTTGCTGGCCGTGCGCAAGCGTCCGGTGGATATTGAGCGGGTGGAAAAAATCGTCAATTCGATTCAGCGGCGGCTGGAGAGTTCCGGCGAAACGGAAATTCCTTCGGTGCTCATCGGCGAATATGTGATGGAAGCGCTGTCAAAGCTCGATCATATCGCTTATATCCGGTTTGCGTCGGTATATAAGGATTTCCGGGAAGTCAAAGATTTTGAGGAATTTGTGGAAACAATAGATAAACTGGCGAATTCGGAAGCCGGTGCGGTTAAAAAGGAAGACTAAAATGGCAAAAAAATATATTTCTGAAAAAATCAGAATGAAAACCGAAGCGCGTTTGGCTGCCGTTCAGGCAACTTATGTCATCGCGGTGACGGAAAACCCGGTTGAGGAAGTTATAAAAGACTTTGTTGACGGGAAGGTCGGGCGTTATGTGATTGCCGAAAAATCAATGGACAAGGAAGAGATGGTTCCGGTTCATGAAATGGACAGCGCTTATTTTGCCGATTTGGTTAAAGGCGTGCATGCCCGCAAGGAAGATATTGAAAAATCGCTGAGTTCCTATTTGGCAAAAGGCTGGACGCTGGAACGCATGGACGAGACGCTGCGCGCTTTGCTCCTCTGCGCAATTTATGAAATTACAACGACTTTAGACATTGATGCTAAAGTTATTATTAAAGAATATGTTGATTTGGCCTATGCCTTTTTTACCAAGCAGGAACCGAAAATGGTCAATGCTTTGCTGGATCAGGTGGCACATGCCGTGCGCGATGACGTCAATAAGGATGCAGAGGCAAAAGACGCCTCCGTGTAGTTAAGTTGAAAGCTGGATAAGATGGCAAAGTTAAAAGTATATGAGTATCCGCATCCGATATTAAAGCAAAAAGCCGCCAAAGTCGAAAAAGTTGACGATGAGCTGCGCCGTTTTCTTGATGATATGCTGGAGACAATGTATGAAGCCGTGGGCGTCGGTTTGGCGGCGCCGCAGGTTGGTGTGTCCAAGCGCGTTGTGGTGATTGATGCCGAGCAGGAAGATGACGGCGCCGGACACCGGACGGGCAAGCCGATGTATTTGATTAATCCTGAAATTATCTGGCGGTCAGAGGAAAAGGTTTGCGGCGAGGAGGGCTGTCTGTCGGTTCCCGATCAGCGGGCAGAGGTCGAGCGCCATGCGCAGGTGCGGGTACATTATCTTGATTATGAGGGCAAAGAACAGGAAATTCTGGCCGATGACTTTTTAGCCATTGTTATTCAGCATGAACTGGATCATTTGGACGGTATTCTTTATATTGACCGTATCAGCCGGCTGAAACGCAATATGCTGCTGAAAAAGCTGAAAAAACATCGTGAAGAAAGTTGAAAATGAAAATAGTTTTTATGGGGACGCCTGATTTTGCGGTAAAAGCGCTGGAGGCTTTGGCTGCCAGGCATGAAGTGGTATGCGTTTATACGCGGGAACCGCAGGAAGCTGGTCGCGGCAAAAAGCTGACCAAGTCACCGGTGCATGAATTTGCCGAGGCGCACGGAATTTTGGTACGGACGCCGAAAACGCTGCGCAGTGCCGAAGCTCAGGCTGAATTGAAGGCTTTGCAGGCAGACATTTCGGTGGTGGCTGGCTTCCGGCGGGTTTAGTCCGGCCA
>OGPY01000883.1_pt1 | contig 25182 bp, 20 predicted proteins | sample 1553121 | NCBI WGS metagenome assembly OGPY01 (sample SAMEA2580004, study PRJEB22360) | human gut metagenome
TCTTGTGTAAAAAAAGAGAGGGGTGGGGTGTTAAAATCAAACATGATATAATCAGCAACACCAAAAACACTCGTCAGGAGGAGATTATTATTTCTACGAAACAGATTTCAATTGCCATTTGTGATGGGAATTCCTGGGATGCAGGACTTCTTGAGGATTATATCCGAAGATCATTTCCAGATGCGGAGATCACAAAACTTACAAAGGGACAACAATTGATCAAGCGTATGTCAGAAAATCCCAATCAGTTTCATCTTATTTTTCTGGAGATAGAATTTTCTGATGATAATGGAATTCGGGTCGCGCAGGAGATCAGGAAATTTAACAAAACGGTAGGGCTTGTTTTTGTGGCAGAAAATGAAAACTATTACAGACAGGCATTTGATGTATTTGCACTTCAGTATCTTCTGAAACCGATCGATTATCCGAAACTTAAGAGAGTTCTTGATTTTCTGGATACGAATGTGCAGAGGTATTATGAATCTGTGATTGAAGAACGGGTTGTATGTTTTCGCTACCGTTCTCAGTTTTATACGATCAAGCACAGTGATATCCAATACATATCAAGCAGTCTTCATACGGTAAATTTCTACATGGAAGATGGAAGTGTGATCCACTGCAGAGGAAAACTCAGTGATTTTGAGAATCAGTTAAAAGACAGCACATTCCTTCGCTGTCATCAGAGTTTTTTTGTAAATCTCAGTAAGACAATGGGAATGAAGGCAGATGGATTTATCATGAAAGATATTACGGTTCCGATCTCAAGGACTTATCTGAAAGAATCACAGAGACAGTATCGTGAGTATCTGAATCAGAAAGATATGGTCATAGAATAAAATAGATACAGGTGTCTGCCTTTTTTTGCTAACTTTTCGAAGACAGTTGCTAAATCAGGAAAATTGTCGTAAAATCAGTAGGAACTATAAAGTTAAAATAAAAGGAACAGAACACATGAATATTAGAAGAATACTGGCAGTCTGGGCTGCCAAGGCAACTGGCTTTGCCTGCAAGAAGATGGGACGCCAGGGTGTGACATGGGCAGGTAAGATCGCACTTAAGATATATCCGCCCGTACTGAAAGAACTGGCAGGGGAAGTCAAAAAAGACATTTTTGTAGTATGCGGTACCAATGGCAAGACTACGACCAACAACATGCTCTGTGCAGCACTGGAGGCAGAGGGACAGAAAGTCATCTGTAACCATACCGGCTCCAATATGCTGAATGGTGTTGTGGCAGCATTTGTACTTGGGGCAGGACTGAATGGACATATCAAGGCAGATTATGCCTGCATTGAAGTAGATGAGGCATCCACGAGATATATTTTTCCACAGATCAAGCCGGATTATATGGTTATGACGAACCTTTTCCGCGATCAGCTTGACCGCTATGGTGAGATCGATATCACCATGAATATTCTCGAGGAAATGATCCGTAAGGTACCAAAGATGAAGCTTGTGGTAAATGGAGATGATGCATTGTCTGCTTATCTTGCAATGGACAGTGGAAATGCCTGTACGTACTATGGGATCAGCAAACCTGTCATGAAGAGCAAGACAAACGAGATCCGGGAGGGTCGTTTCTGCAAACGCTGTGGCGAGAGATTACAGTACAGCTTCTACCATTACAGTCAGCTTGGTGATTACAAATGCCCGAAATGTGGTTTCCAGAGGCCGCTTCCGAAATACGATGCTTCTGATGTACAGGTGGGAGATCAGCTTTCTTTCCGCGTGGAAGATCATAAGATCACTGCAAATTACAAGGGATTTTATAACGTATACAATATTCTGGCTGCCTATGCGGGAATCCGCACGGCCGGATTCAAGGCAGAGCATTTTCAGGATATGCTTAAGAAATTCAATCCGGAGAACGGCCGTATGGAACAGTTCCGTATCCAGGGAACCAGTGTGACACTGAACCTTGCAAAGAACCCGGCAGGTTTTAACCAGAATATTTCTGCCGTGATGCAGGACAGCACGCCGAAGGATGTGATCATCGCGATCAATGACAATGCACAGGATGGAATCGATATTTCCTGGCTCTGGGATGTGGATTTTGACCGTTTCCAGGAGGAGAGCATCCGCTCTATCACAGTCAGCGGTATCCGATGCCAGGATATGCGTCTTCGAATGAAATACGTAGATATTCCGACCATGCTGGAAGCTGATGTCGAGAAGGCGATCCGCAGCCGCGTGGCTGACGGAACCGGAAATCTGTATGTGCTTGTAAACTATACAGCACTGTTCAGTACCAGAAATATACTCAAGAAGCTGGAGGGAGAGCAGAAATGAAACTTACGATAGGACATTTATATCCGGATCTCCTGAATCTTTACGGGGACAGAGGCAATATCCAGTGCCTGATGAAGAGATGCCAGTGGAGAGAGATCGAGGCAGAAACCATCGCCTACGAGATCGATGACAAGATTGATTTTTCCAAACTTGATATCGTGCTTCTGGGAGGCGGTTCCGACAGGGAGCAGATGCTTGTCTGTGAGAAACTCAAGGAGATCCAGAAGGATTTCAAGGCATATGTAGAGGATAATGGAGTCGTTATCGCTATCTGCGGCGGTTATCAGCTTCTTGGAAATTACTACAAGACGGACCAGGGAACGATCAAGGGGCTGGAACTTGTAGATATGTATACAGAGCAGGAGGAGGGCCGTCTCATCAGCAACATCGTCCTTCAGAGCGACCTGTTTGAGATGCCGGTCGTCGGTTTTGAGAACCACGGTGGAAGGACATGTATCAACGATAACAAACCGCTTGGCAAAGTTCTCTATGGTTCTGGAAATGACGGTAAATCCGGTTATGAAGGTGTTGTGTACAAGAATGTGATCGGAACCTACCTCCATGGACCGCTGCTTCCGAAGAACCCGCAGCTTGCGGACTGGCTGATCCTGCACGCACTGCAGAAGAAATACGGAGAGCAGACAGAGCTTACCCCGCTTGACGACAGCCAGGAAAAAGAAGCCAACGATTATATCTGTCACAGATTCCTCAAATAGTACTTGCATTCAAAATATGGTGAGGATATAATTCAAATATAAAAGGTCACGAAGGTGCTGAGAGCCAAATGCTTTTGACACCTTCTTTTTGCAAAAGACAATCATAATCATAAAAGGGCAAACAAGGGGACAAAAATGGCGAAATCACGTAATCAGAAAGCAAAAATACTGGTTTTGGAACATCTGCTTGAGGAGACCGGGGAGAACCGTGCAGTAACTATGCAGGAGATCCTTGAGAAACTGACAGAATGTGGAGTCAATGCGGAGCGTAAAAGTATTTATGATGATTTAGACGCGCTGAGAGAGTTTGGACTGGACATAAAATATAAACGAGGAAGACCGGGCGGCTATTATCTTGCAGGCCGGAATGCAGAAGAAAAGAAGGAAACAGTACTGAAACCTGCAGTCAGACAGAACAAAGAGAAAGTACAGCCGGTTGTTAAAGAAGTACTGGTAAAGCATTTTGTTCTGGACGAGAGCGAGATCCAGGATACAGAGAAACCTATGAAACTTCTGTGCAGGGAGACAAGAGAAAAAGAAGTTCAGGAATATTTTGGCACTCATGGAAATTACAAGACCAAAGAAGCCGGATACATATCCGTTACAGTACCACAGATATCCGGTCCGCAGTTTTTTGGATGGCTGACTGCAATGGGAAGGGACGTTACGATCGTCAAGCCAAAGAAGACAGCGGTAGCCTACAGAGACTATCTGAAACTTCTCGCAAAGGAATATAAAGGAATTTAACATGAAAAAAAAGACAGCATATCTTTTATTAGGCATTTTTCTGACAACGACTGTACTTGGCGGATGCGGCAAGAATGAGGCAACAGAAGCTGCCAGTGAAAGTGCACAGACAGAAAAAGAGGGAGCAGGAGAGGATGAACTGACAGAGACTCCGACTCCGGAAGCAAAATCAGATAAAGAAACAGATAAACAGAAATCATCAAAGGAAACAGAAACCTCAGATTCTGACAGTGAAGACGAGACGGAGGAGACAACAGAAACCTCCAGGGAGAAGATCGCCGTTCTTCTTCCAAACGAGGAGAAATGGACCAGAGATGCAGATGAGTTCAAAAGCACACTTGAGGACGATGGATATGAACCGGTGATCGAGTATGCCGAGAACGATGTTTCCAGACAGGTTTCCCAGATTCAGGAACTGACAGCAGAAGAGGTTTCTGCGTTCGTCATTGCACCGGTGGATCCTTATGGGCTCAAGAGTGTCCTTGAGAGCGTGAAGGAAGCGGAAATTCCGGTATTTTCCTACGATGATCTGATCATGGATACGAATGCAGTCAAATATTATGTCACATTTGGCGGTCGCCAGATCGGTCAGATGATCGGCAAGAAGATCATTGAGAGCGAAGAACTGGACAAGGTCCGTGAGGCAAAAGAATCCAGGACGATCGAATTTTTTATGGGATCTCTGGATGATACGCAGGCGCTGTTTCTGTATAACGGTCTGATGGAGACGCTGCAGGAATATCTGGATGACGGAACTCTTGTATGCAAATCAGGCAAACTTTCTTTTGATGACACAGGAATCCTGAGATGGAGCAAAAGCACTGCAAAATCACGTGCAGCAGAGATCCTGGAGCAGTTTTATCCAGATGGAGCGGCACCGGATATCATCTGTACAGGATTTGACGATGCAGCAGGAGCCGTGCAGGAAGCACTTCAGGAGGCTGGTGTAGTTCCGGGAACAGATATCTGGCCGATGATCACGGGAAATGGCTGCAAGGAGGATGCAGTGAAGTGTATAGCATCCGGCACACAGGCATTCAGTGTATTTATGGATTCCAGAGAACTTGCGGATCAGTGCGAGGAGATGGTAAATGTATATCTCCACGGAGAGGATGATCCGGAAGTCAATGATTACGAGCAGTATGACAATGGCGTCAAGATCATAGGAACTTATCTCTGTGAGCCGCAGATAATCGACAGGGATAACTATGAGATCCTGATCGACAATGGATATTATTCAGAGAAGGAAGTAGAGCCGGACCCGACAGAGACACCGACACCGGAGCCGGTCACACCGACTGAGGCAGCAGAGCCGACGGTGACTCCAACGGAAACACCGGAGGAAGTTTCCCCGACACCAGCTGAGACAGAAACACCGACTCCAACGAAAAAGGCGGAGCCGACAAAGAAACCGACTTCTACGCTGAAGCCAACCGCTACGGAGACACCAACACCGACCGAAAAGGCAAAGAAATAATAAGTAAAGATACAAAAATACAGCCGGAACAGAGCATTAAGACTTTGTTCCGGCTGTTGTTTTGTGCGCTTTGCGATAAATTTTACTGTGGACGGTAAAAAATTACTCGCGGAATGTCAGAGAATCATCAGTCATAGAGTCAACGATCGCAAGAGATTCCAGACGAACACCCATGTCACGGATCTTCTGTCCGCCGTTCTGGAAACCTTTCTCGATCACGATTCCGGCACCTTCAAGGGTAGCTCCGGATTCTTTGACGATCTCGATCAGGCCGAGCAGTGCACATCCGTTGGCAAGGAAATCATCGATCAGGAGAACATGGTCTTCCGGTCCGAGGAATTTCTTGGATAAGATCACGTCATAAACTTTCTTGTGGGTGAAAGATTCTACCTTGGAACAGTACATCTCACCATCCAGATTCAGGCTCTGTGCTTTCTTGGCAAAAACTACAGGCACATCAAAATACTGTGCTGCGATACAGGCAATTCCGATTCCAGATGCTTCGATCGTAAGGATCTTGGTGATCGGGCAGTCAGCAAAACGTCTCTTGAATTCTTTGCCGATCTCATTGATCAGAGTAATGTCCATCTGGTGATTCAAAAAACTGTCTACCTTCAAAATATTTCCTGGTTTCACGATTCCATCTTTCAGTATACGGTCTTTTAAAAGCTGCATGTTATATCTCCTTTGACTAAAATTCTCGTTTTTGTAAAATTATATTTATGATACTCTATTCTTCGCAGAAGTTCAATTCTTTTCGACAAATTTTTTATAAAGATACAAAAAATCTTGTGTGCGACGAAAAAACGTTTCGGGCAGATCTTACTTTCCGGCATGGTTTGCAAAAAAAGGTAAGGTCTGGTACAATGAAAACAGTGTGAAAATTAAGACAAATCATGCAGATACAGGAGGTTAAGATCATGGAACAGAAATATACAGTAGATGCAAGAGGAGAACAGTGCCCGATCCCGGTCGTAAAGACAAAGAAAGTCCTGGACGGCATCCAGGGAGACGCGGAGATCACTGTGCTCGTAGACAATGAAACAGCAGTACAGAACCTTACCAGAATGGGAAAACATGCAGGTGCAGAAGTACTTTCTGAGAAAAAATCCGACCAGGAATTCCAGGTCATTATCCGTGTGAAAGACCAGAAGCAGGCAGAAACCCAGGAGGAAACCGTAGAGTGCATCCCGAATGTGAAGGGAGATTTCGTGATCGCAGTTGATACAGCAACGATGGGACGCGGAAACGATGAACTCGGCAAAGTCCTGATGAAAGGCTTTATTTTTGCAGTGACACAGCTTGAGAAACTTCCAAGGACCATGCTTTTTTATAATGGCGGTGCAACACTGACTACAGAAGGCTCTGATTCTCTCGAAGATCTCAAGAGCCTGGAAGCGCAGGGTGTGGAGATCAAAACCTGCGGTACCTGCCTGAATTACTATGGCCTGACAGACAAACTTCAGGTCGGAGAAGTTACAAACATGTATGACATCGTAGAGACTCTTGCAAAAGCAGCCAAAGTCGTAAAACCATGATCCAGAAGATTCCAAGATATCTGCTGACTTTTTACAGCACCAGCGGTGCCATGGCGGTGGAGAGATACTGCAAGGAGAACGGGATCGCCGGAAGACTGATCCCGGTCCCGAGGGAGATCTCGGCAAGCTGCGGGCTTTCCTGGGCAGTGCCGCTTGAACAGAAGGATGAGCTTGGTGGAATCGAGGCAGAGTTTGCAGATGAGATCGAGGGGAAGTGGAGTCTGGATATATGACTTTCAGGGAGGACAGAGACCATGAAAGAATATGAAGTGATCTGGGAGATCTTTAATAAATGTCCGAGAAACCAGATGCGGGATGTCTTTGTGGAGGAAGTGGAGATCGCAGACCCGGAAGAATATGTCAAAAAGAAATTCCAGGGCAAAGATGTCTCCTATGACAAGACTATCCTTGCAGATGGAACGATCGTCTTTGATATCGTAACATCGCAGATAAAACAGAGATGTTCCTTTACAGAGATTTAGGCAGTGTGGTATAATATAATTTCAAGGTTGCGGCTATTACTATAGAAGCAGCCCGTAAGACAGTACTGATAATTTGATACCTGAGAGGAGCACTGACATGAGTGAAGCAAAGGAAACCCATGTACATGTACTGGAAGATGGAACTACAATAGAACATTCTCATGGAGAACACGGTCATCATCACAGCCATGCCCAGACCAAGGCGGTTCTGAACCGGCTTTCCAGGGCAATCGGACATCTGGAATCGATCAAGCGTATGGTGGAGGACGGCAGAGACTGTTCTGAGGTGCTGATCCAGCTTTCAGCAGTCAAATCAGCCATCAACAATACAGGTAAGATCATCCTTCAGGATCATATTGAGCACTGTATCGTGGATGCGGTAGAGCACGGAGACAAGGATGCCATCAAGGAGCTGGAACGTGCAATCGACCGGTTTATGAAATAAAATACAGGTCATGCGGCCCGGGAGACAGGACTGTAAGGACCGGAAAATAAAGGAGAAACAAGAAATGGCAGAATGCAGTAACAGCGGATCATGCGGCAAATCAAGCTGCGAAGGATGCGCAAGCAAAGGACAGAGCAATCCGCAGAATTTTATGGCGGAACAGAACATCTTTTCAGATGTAAAACACGTCATCGGTGTTGTCAGCGGCAAGGGCGGCGTAGGTAAATCCTTCGTGACAGGATCCCTCGCAAACGCAATGGCAGCCAAGGGCTACAAGGTAGGTATCCTGGATGCGGACATCACAGGACCATCTATCCCGAAGATGTACGGACTGACAGGAGCAGCACAGGCAGACGACAACGGAATCTATCCGATGGAGACAGCAAATGGGATCAAGGTTATGTCCATCAACCTTCTTCTTCCGACAGAGGACACTCCGGTTATCTGGAGAGGACCGGTCCTTGCAAATATGGTAAAACAGTTCTGGACAGATGTAGTATGGGATCAGATCGACTATCTCTTCGTAGATATGCCGCCAGGAACCGGCGATGTACCGCTGACTGCATTCCAGTCTCTTCCGATCGACGGAATCGTGATCGTAAGTTCTCCGCAGGATCTTGTCAAGATGATCGTCAAGAAAGCTTACAATATGGCTGAGATGATGAAGATCCCGGTGCTCGGAATCGTAGAGAACTACAGCTATGTCAAATGTCCGGACTGCGGAACTCCGATCAAGATCTTTGGTGAGAGCCATATCGATGAGATCGCAGCAGAGTTGAACGTGCCGGTATTAGGCAAGATGCCGATTGACATGGCATATGCGTCCAAAGCAGACAGCGGTGCTTTCGATCAGATCAACAACGAATATATCACAAAAGCAGTAGAGGTTATGCCACAGTAAATTCAGGGAGCTCCCGTCAGGGGGCTCCTTTTTTCAGAACATTTCCAGGAATCGTTCTGCCGCCTGGGACACGGGCAGGTTATCATGCTGGACAAGGATCAGCTGGCGGGACGGAAGCTGTTCTGTGAGAGGAATCGGTTTGAGAGAATCCTCTGGATCCAGCATATAATCAGGAATACACGCGATGCCAAGACCGATCCTTGCAAGATCCATCAGAAGGTCATTGCTGTTGAGCTCGACTTCCGGCAGCAGTTTCAGATCATGGACGGCAAAGGTATGATAGAGATATTCACTGGTCGTGCTCTTGGAAGAAAGCATCAGGATCGGATATTCCAGAAGCTCTTTCAGCGAGCTGGGCAGGTGCTTGAAGGCAAAACAGTCCGGGTCACCTACGAACACATCGTGGAAATCTTTTAATACTTTGACTTTCATGTGGTTTCCGAGACGGGAATTCGGCGAGTTGCATACGATCAGGTCGACCTGACCTTTTTCCAGAAGTTCGACACAGCCGATCGAAGTGCTGTTGGTGACTTTGATCCGGACATCCGGGTAGGACTGGTGAAATCTGCGGAAATATTCGATCAGGAAATAACGGCAGATCGTGTCACTGGCACCGATTCGGAGCTGGCCTTTGAGCATATTGCTGCCTGAGAGCAGGGATTCTCCCTCGTCAAGCATCTGAAGAGCAGGTTTGACATGCTCCAGAAGAAGTTCTCCTTCCGGTGTGAGGAGAACTTTTTTGGTGCTGCGGATAAAGAGTGTGTGGCCGAGCTTTTTTTCCAGGGTCTTGATCGACTGGCTCACCGCAGACTGAGAGATAAAAAGCTGACGCGATGCCTCTGAGAAACTTAACGTCGTGGCTACATAATAAAAAACTTTGTACAGTTCGAGATTGATATCCATAAGGCGCCTCCTGATGACTGATTAGTATATCTAATAAAAAATATAAGATATATTAATTTTACTAATGATATTTGTTATGATACTATATACTCTGTAAGAAAACAACACCTATTCTATCCCAAAAAACAACCGAGTTACTGCTCACGGGAATGCCTGTGAACAGTAACTACCCAAACCAATGATTACTATCTGAAAGGAGTTTCTAATGAGTAACGTAAGACGCGTTTATGTAGAAAAGAAACCAGCCTACGCCGTACAGGCAAAAGAATTAAAGCATGAGATCAGCAGCTATCTCGGAATCAAGTCCGCAACGAATGTAAGAGTGCTGATCCGTTATGATGTAGAAAATATTTCAGATGAAGTTTTTGAAAAAGCATGCAGAACCGTATTTGCAGAGCCGCCGGTTGACGACCTGTATCTTGAGAAATTTGAAGCCGCAGAAGGTGCGAAGATCTTTTCCGTAGAATATCTCCCGGGACAGTTCGACCAGAGAGCTGATTCCGCTGTACAGTGTGTACAGTTCCTCGATGGAGATGCACAGCCGATCATCCGCTCTGCGACGACTTATGTAATAGAAGGAAATGTGACAGACGAAGAATTTGATGCCATCAAACATCACTGCATCAACCCAGTAGACTCCCGTGAGACAGGGCTTGAGAAACCGGAAACACTGGTTACCGTATTCCCGGAACCAGAGGATGTCAAGATCTTTGACGGCTTCAAGGATATGCCGGAAGCAGACCTCAAAGCACTGTATGATTCCCTGAATCTTGCAATGACCTTCAAGGATTTCCAGCACATTCAGAATTACTTTAAGAACGAAGAAAAACGTGATCCGTCCATGACCGAGATCCGTGTACTGGATACCTACTGGTCTGATCACTGCCGTCATACCACATTCTCCACAGAACTTACCGATGTGAAGTTTGATGAGGGCGATTACAAAGAACCGATCGTAAAGACTTATGAGAAATATCTTGCTGACAGAGAAGTTCTCTACAAAGGCCGTGACGACAAATTTGTCTGCCTGATGGATCTTGCCCTGATGGCAATGAAGAAACTGAAATCCGAGGGCAAACTTGCTGACCAGGAAGAATCCGATGAGATCAATGCCTGCAGTATCGTTGTTCCGGTAGATGTCGATGGCAAGGAAGAGGAGTGGCTCATCAACTTCAAGAATGAGACACACAACCATCCGACAGAGATCGAGCCGTTTGGTGGTGCTGCTACCTGTCTCGGCGGTGCGATCCGTGACCCGCTTTCCGGACGTACTTATGTATATCAGGCAATGCGTGTGACAGGTGCTGCTGACCCGACTGTATCTGTGAAGGAAACCCTCAAGGGTAAACTTCCTCAGAAGAAACTTGTCAGAAGCGCAGCTCACGGCTACAGCTCCTATGGTAACCAGATCGGTCTGGCTACCGGCTATGTCAAAGAAGTCTACCATCCGGATTACGTTGCGAAACGTATGGAGATCGGTGCTGTTATGGGTGCAGCTCCGAGACGCGCAGTCATCCGTGAGAACTCTGATCCGGGCGATATCATCATCCTTCTCGGAGGACGTACCGGACGTGATGGTATCGGCGGTGCTACCGGTTCCTCCAAAGTACATACAGAGGCTTCTATCGAGGTTTGCGGCGCTGAGGTACAGAAAGGAAATGCACCTACAGAGCGTAAGATCCAGCGTATGTTCCGTCGTGAGGAAGTCAGCTATATCATTAAGAAATGTAACGACTTCGGTGCAGGTGGTGTATCCGTAGCAATCGGAGAGCTGGCACCTGGTCTTCAGATCGACCTGGACAAAGTTCCGAAAAAATATGCAGGTCTTGACGGTACTGAGATCGCAATTTCCGAGTCCCAGGAGCGTATGGCAGTTGTAGTTGCTCCGGAAGACGTTGAGAAATTCCTTGGTTTTGCAAACGAAGAGAACCTGGAAGCAGTTCCGGTTGCAGTAGTAACAAAAGAGCCAAGACTGGTGCTTTCCTGGAGAGGAAAAGAGGTTGTAAATATTTCCCGTGCCTTCCTTGATACCAACGGTGCACATCAGGAAACAACCGTAGAAGTTGAGATCCCGAACAAAGAGGGCAACCTTTTTGAAGAGCGTCCGGATGTAACCGATGTCAAGGCAAAATGGCTTGAGACACTTGCAGACCTTAACGTATGCTCACAGAAAGGCCTCGTTGAGATGTTCGACGGTTCTATCGGAGCCGGAAGCGTATTTATGCCATACGGCGGTCAGTATCAGCTTACCGAGACACAGAGCATGGTTGCCAAAGTTCCGGTACAGAATGGCAAGACAGACACCGTGACGATGATGAGCTATGGATTTGACCCGTATCTGTCCTCCTGGAGCCCATATCATGGAGCTGCCTACGCAGTAACAGAATCTGTTGCAAGAATCGTTGCAACAGGTGGTGACTACAAGAAGATCCGCTTCACCTTCCAGGAATACTTCCGCCGCATGACCGAAGATCCTAAGAGATGGAGCCAGCCGTTCTCCGCACTTCTTGGTGCATATGCGGCACAGATGGGATTCGGACTTCCGTCCATCGGAGGTAAGGACAGTATGTCCGGTACTTTCAACGAGATCGACGTACCTCCGACACTCGTTTCCTTTGCAGTAGATGTAGCGAAGATCCAGGATGTCATCACTCCTGAACTCAAAAAAGCAGGAAACAAACTGGTATGGCTCCGTGCACCACACGATCAGTACGATCTGCCGGATTACGCAGGAATCATGGATCAGTACGAAAAACTCCATAATGATATCCAGAGCGGCAAAGTCGTTTCCGCTTATGCACTGGATCGTCATGGTATTGCAGCAGCCGTTTCCAAGATGGCATTCGGTAACGCACTTGGCGTAAAGATCGAGCACAATCTGGATCCAAGAGATTTCTTCGCTCCGGGATTTGGCGATATCATCATGGAAGTTCCGGCAGACAAAGTCGGCGAGCTTTCCATCACTTACACACTGATCGGTGAAGTTACTGACGACGGTAAATTCTCTTATGGAAATACCGTGATCACAGAGGCAGAAGCTGTAGAAGCATGGAAAGGAACTCTGGAAAGAGTCTTCAAGACCGTTTCCGGTGAAGCAAATGAAAAACCTGCCAAAGATGATCTGTACCATGCAGAAAACATCTATGTATGCAGACACAAAGTTGCAAAACCGCGTGTATTCATTCCGGTGTTCCCGGGAACCAACTGTGAATATGACAGCACCCGTGCATTTGAGAGAGCAGGCGCAGAAGTTGATGTCAAAGTCTTCAAGAACCTGACAGCAGAAGATATCCATGATTCTGTAGAACTCTTTGAGAAAGCGATCAACGAAGCACAGATCATCATGTTCCCTGGTGGATTCTCCGCAGGTGATGAACCGGATGGTTCTGCGAAATTCTTTGCAACTGCATTCCAGAATGCAAAGATCAAAGAGGCTGTTATGAAACTTGTAAATGAGAGAGATGGTCTTGCACTTGGTATCTGCAATGGTTTCCAGGCGCTCATCAAACTTGGTCTTGTACCATACGGTGAGATCTGCGGACAGAAAGAAGATTCTCCGACACTGACCTTCAACACCATCGGACGCCATATCTCCAAGATGGTCTACACCAAAGTTGTCAGCAACAAGTCTCCATGGCTTCAGAAAGCACAGCTTGGCGGTGTATACTGTAACCCGGCATCCCACGGGGAAGGACGTTTCGTTGCCAACGATGAATGGCTTGCAAAACTCTTCGCAAACGGACAGGTTGCAACTCAGTATGTAACTCCGACCGGAGAATTGAGCGCAGATGAAGAATGGAACGTAAACGGTTCCTACATGAACATCGAAGGTATCACAAGCCCTGACGGACGTATCCTCGGTAAGATGGCACACAGCGAACGCCGCGGTGACGGTGTGGCTGTCAACATCTACGGCGAGCAGGATATCAAGATCTTTGAGTCCGGTGTAGAGTACTTCAAATAAATAATATATGACAGTTTTGAGCCCTCGCTTATACGGCGGGGGCTTATTTTGTCTTGACGAAACTGGAAATTTTCGGTATCGTATTATCAGAATGAAAAATGTTTCATAGAAAATCGAGACAGGACAGGAAGTGAGCAAATGGCAAGTATTCGTGATGTGGCAAAGAGGGCAAATGTAGCGGCGTGCACTGTTTCCAGAGTATTAAACGGGACAGCAAATGTAGCTCCTGAAACACGGATGAAGATCGAACAGGCGATGAAAGAACTGAACTATATTCCGAACGAACTGGCAAGGAGCATGTTCAAGCAGAAGGCGGGGATCGTGGCGATGCTGGTTCCGGATATCCGGCATCCATATTTTTCCTCGCTTGCGAGACATATCGAAGATGAATTATACAAAAATGACTGCAAACTGATGCTGTGCAGTACCGGTGATGACCCGGAGAGAGAAAAAGAATATATGAAGATACTCCGCTCCAATATCGTGGACGGTGTGATCATGGGTGTCAATAATCAGAAACCGGAGGCATACGCAGAATTCGGCAAGCCGCTGGTCATGCTGGATTATTATGTGAATGATGAAGTACCGGTTGTTGTATCCGACCACGAGATGGGCGGCAGGCTTGCAGCAGAAGAACTTCTCCGAAGCGGATGCAGATATGTCCTCCATATCGGAAGTGAGACGGACACAGACAGAGTTCTTTCTTACAAGAGCCACCGGGCACTCCGTGAGACACTGGAAACAAACGGAATCCAGACACGGGAAGTGGATATCAAGTGGAATTCTTTTGATTTCCAGAATTACTTTGAGATGGCATGTCTGATCCTGGAAGAAAATCCGGAGATCGATGGCATCATGGCAGCAGATATGCCGGCAAGTGCTTTTCTCAAAGCGGCAGTGAAACTCGGCAAGAAGATCCCGGAAGATTTCTCCGTGATCGCATATGACGGAACTTATGTATCCAGGACCAATATTATGGAGATCACCACGATCCACCAGCAGTTACACGAGATCGGGAACAGGGCTGTTGACACGATTCTCAAGCTGGTCGATGGAGAGACACCACAGGAAAGATACATCACGATCCCTGTGGAACTCAAAAAAGGAAACACAACGTGATACGGAATAGATGCCTGAAAAGTTCTACGATAAAAATAACAAAAGGGATTGACTTTATATCAAAAATATGATAGCTTAGAAACGACAAATGAAACATGTTTCAAAAAACAAGGCATAGTTCGAGCGACAGAAACTGTGCCTAAAAAAATGACTGATATGAAACATGTTTCAAGAAACAGAAAACAAAGCACAAAAGGAGGACGGGAGATGAAAAGATCCATAAAGGCACTCGGCGTGTGTCTGCTTGCCGGAGCAGCAGCGGTCACAGTGACCGGATGCGGCAAGGTAAACAAGGATTATGATGTGTACTTTTTTAACCAGAAATCAGAGATCGCAGACAGCCTGAATGATCTGGCTGATGAATACGAAGCACAGACAGGCAAGAAAGTGAAGGTATTTACAGTAGGAACAACAGAAGGTTCTGAGACCATGCGTTCCGAGCTGAAATCCAAGGAATATCCGACACTGTTTTCTTCCAACGCGATTTCCTTCGAAGAATGGAAATCCGCAGGATATGCGGCAGGAGTAGATGAGATTTCCAATCCGGAACTTAAGGCTCTGTATGAGAGCGTGCCGGATGCACTGAAACTTCAGTTTGAGAGTGAAGGAAACTATGGAATCCCATACAACATCGAAGGATATGGTCTGATCGCAGACCGCCAGATGCTGGAAGACATCCTTGGTGTGACAGATCTGGATGCCTTTACTGCAGACTACAAAGAAGCAGATTACGAAGAATTCCAGCAGATGATCGTTGCACTGAACGATTACATCAACGACGGCAAGTCTGAGAGTTTTACCCTCAACGGTAACAGCTACGAGACACAGTCCGATAAGACGGACTTTACCGAGAACCTGAACGGAGTTTTCTCCATCGCAGGTGCAGAGAAATGGACATACGGAAATCACTTCGGAAATTATCCGATCAGTACCGTATACCAGAATATCTACGATGTACGTGAATCCGATCCGGACAAAGCAGACCTTATGAAATCATCCATCGTGAAATCACTGCAGGAACTGGATTTCCTTTCCAACTATGCAGCAGGACCGGATGGAGTGACGAAGAGAGGCTCACAGTTCATCAATTCCACAGTGACCGGTTATGACCAGGCAGTACAGACCTTCGCAGAAGGCAAGGCAGTCTTTATCAAAAACGGAAACTGGATCTACAGCAACGTTGCTGACATTGCACCGGAAGTTGCAGACCGTCTGATCATGCTTCCGATGAAACTGAACTTCTCTGATGATGACATCCATGTAGACGGACTGACTGTAGATCAGATGAACCGCTCTGTTCCGGAGTTCGTATCTCAGTATTACATCATCAACAAGAAAGCCACCGAGCAGGAAAAGAAAGATGCAGAAGACTTCCTCCTCTGGCTGAATACCTCAGAGACAGGTCAGGATTATATTGTGAACAAATTTGCATTTGTACCATTCAATGCAGACGAAGATACAACACTGGAAAACCCGCTGTCCAATGACCTGATCACTTACAAACGTGACAATGATCTTCTTGCCAACCCGTTTGATGCGGCACCATCCTCCTGGGGCCTGGAAAGCTACGGCAAGTACATCATGGAAGACCTGTTTACAGATCCGGATCCATGGTCAGAAGACGAATTAAACGACATTGCGGATGAATGTATCTCATACTGGAAATCCGGCATGGACGAATGGTAAGGAAGGGAGAGAAACATGGAGAAATATTATAAGAAATGGTTCAAGATACTGAATATTCCGGCGGTCATCCTGTTCGTCGTAGTTATCCTGGTTCCATTTATCATGGGTGTGGCATATTCCTTTACAGCCTGGAGAGGTTCTTACTTCAAAGGCTCCGAACACTGGTACGGTGCACTGGTTGGCTTCAAAAACTATATCAAAGTGTTCCATTCACAGAAGTTTATTACTTCTTTTATCTACACCATTAAATTTACAGTTGTAGCTGTTGTGAGCAAAAATATCGTAAGCCTTGGCATGGCACTGATGGTAAGAAAAGTCGGCAAAGGCAAAGGATTTTTCCGTACCGTATTTTTCTTCCCGAATCTCCTTGGAGGACTTGCAATGGGCTTTATCTGGAGCTTTATCTTCCAGAATGTATATTCCCTGATGCTGTTTGGTGAGGATTCTCCGATCCATATCCCGTTCCTGTGCGACATGCTCCAGGACCCGAACAAAGCAGTTTTTGCCATGGCAATCATGGCAACCTGGCAGACAGCCGGATATCTGATGCTGATCTATCTGAATGGTCTTAATAACATTCCGGAAGATCTCTATGAAGCAGCTTCTATCGACGGTGCGACCGCATGGCAGAAATTCCGCCACATCACAGTTCCGATGCTGATGCCGGCATTTACGATCGTATTTTTCCTGACACTTTCCAGCAGCTTCAAGATGCTGGACGAGAACCTTGCCCTCACAGGCGGAGATTTCGGAACCAGAATGCTTTCTCTGCAGATCCTTCTGACAACCAGAGAAAACACACCTCCGAACTACGGTATGGCACAGGCACAGGCGGTTATCTTCTTCATCCTGATCGCTACCGTGTCCATCATTCAGGTTATTGTTACTAAGAGAAAGGAGATCGAAGCCTAATGACTGCAAACAAAAGAATAAAACAGGGCGTAATGTATGTAGTTCTGATCCTTCTGAGCATTTATACTTTATTCCCGATCTACTTTCTGATCGTAAACTCTTTCAAGAGCCAGAAAGAAATCGTCGGATCTCCGATCTCCCTTCCGTCTTCTTTTGACTTCTCTTATCTCAAGAATGCGGCAGCACAGATCAAACTCGGAGAATCTGTAGTAAACACACTCATCATCACAGTGGCAGCAGTAGCACTGATCGTTGTGATCTCTTCCCTCACTGCATGGATGATGGTAAGAAATAAGACAAAAGCAAGCAACTTCCTGTTCCTCTGCTTTACAGCAGCAATGCTGATCCCGTTCCAGTCCGTTATGTATCCACTGGTAAACCTGATGGAAGCACTCGGACTTAAGAATACCTTCGGTCTGATCCTGATGTATGGCGGATTTGGACTCAGTATGACGGTTTTCCTGTATCATGGATTTTTTAAGAGCGTTCCGCTTTCTCTGGAAGAGGCAGCCGTGATCGATGGTGCAAATATCTTCCAGCTGTTTTTCAATGTCGTATTCCCGCTGGTAAAACCGATCACAGCGACTGTTGTGATCACCAATGCCATGTGGATCTGGAATGACTACCTTCTTCCGTTCCTGATCATCGGAAACAACGACAGCAAGACACTGACCTTAAGTCTTTATTATGCAAAAAGCCTTTCCGGACAGTACGGAAATCCATGGGAACTCATCTTCCCTGCAGTATTGATCTGCGTCATTCCAATCCTGATCGTGTTCATCTTCCTTCAGAAAAACATTATCGAAGGAATCGCGGCAGGTGCAGTAAAGGGGTAACTTATGAAAAGAATATGGTGGAAAGAAGCAGTAGGATATCAGATCTATCCAAAAAGCTTCAAGGATACAAATGGTGATGGAATCGGAGACTTAAAAGGAATTCTGGAAAAACTCCCTTACCTGAAAGAACTGGGAATTGATTTTATCTGGATCTGCCCTTTCTATCCGTCACCAATGAAAGACAATGGATACGATGTCGCTGACTATTATGGGATCGACCCGTGCTTCGGAACGATGGAAGATATGGATCTTCTTCTCAAAAAAGCAGGAGAACTTGGCATCCGTGTCATCATCGACATGGTGCTGAACCATACTTCCGACCAGCATGCATGGTTCCAGGAAGCACTGAAAGATCCGAACTCAGAATACAGAGATTATTATATGTTTGTCCAGTCCAAAGAACGTCCTTCCAACACACGAAGCTGCTTCGGCGGTTCCGTGTGGGAGAAGGCGGGAGAAGACTGCTGGTACTATCACACCTTTGACAAGAGCCAGCCGGATCTCAACTGGGAAAGCCAAAAACTTCGAGAAGAACTCTACAACATCCTGAATTACTGGATGGAAAAAGGTGTCAGTGGATTCCGTTTTGATGCGATCACTTATATCAAAAAAGTAAATTCTCTGGTGTCCCATGAACCGGACAACACAGACGGTCTGATCAGCGTGGAGACAACTGGGCAGAATCAGGAAGGAATCCGAGAATTCCTTCAGGAAATGAATCATAAATGTCTCAGAGATCCGGAGATCATGACCGTTGCGGAGGCACCGGGAGTCCCATATGAAAACCTGTCTGAGTTTATCGGAGAAGACGGATATTTTTCTATGGTATTTGATTTCAGTTATGCAGACATTGACCTCCTTCCGGGTTCCAACTGGTACAACCAGGCTCCGTGGACTTTTGGAGATCTCAAGAAACTTCTATTCAGAAGCCAGTGCAGTGTGCAGACACAGGGATGGGGTGCCATCTATCTGGAAAACCATGACCAGTCCCGTTCCTTCAACAAATATTTCCGCGAAAAAGCAGCAGCCAGGGACGATCTGCATTTAAGATTCCTTCAGGGAAGTGCCCTTGCAACCCTTCTGATGGGACTTCGTGGAACCGTATTTGTCTACCAGGGAGAAGAACTTGGTTCAGAGAACGGTAAGTTCAACAGCATCGAAGAATACGATGACCTGAACACCAAGGATCAGTACAGAAGAGCCCTTCGTGCAGGGTATGACGAAGCGCAGTCCCTGAAATTCGTCAACGACAGAAGTCGTGACAACAGCAGAATGCCGTTCCCGTGGACTGTAGAAGCAAACGGCGGTTTTACTTCTGGTATGCCATGGCTGAAATGCAATGACGACTACGCAGCCATTTGTGCCAAGAAGCAGGAACAGGACAAAGATTCCCTCCTGCATTACTACAGAAATCTGATTCGGATCCGCAAAGACGAGGCAAACCGTGAATCCCTGATCTACGGCGAGGTCCGTGAGATCCAGAATGCTTTGGAGTCTGTGATCGCCTTTGAGCGTATCGCAGAAAACGGTGAAAAGATCCAGATCTGGGTCAATATGTCTGATGAAACCCAGCAGGCAGACATCGCAGAGGGCGCGATCCTCTGCAACAACTACAGCGAAACCAGCCAGAAAGCCCTGAACCCTTACCAGGCAGTCATGGTACGCTGCAGATAATAAAATGCGTTACTGTTCACTCCGTTCACAGTAGCTAAAATGCTACATCAAATTGGTCTTACCAATACAAAAATTAGTCATTGACAAACCGGGAACACATGGATATAATGGGTAACAGAATAAATAAGAAACACGTTGACGAGAAGAGTAAACTGTGGAAGGCTCCAGAGAGGAATACATTTGCTGAGAGTATTTCAGCGGGAAGCAGTCGAAGACCATCTCCGAGTGGCCCTAATCCGGTCCGGTGATTCCGTTATCATCTTATAAGAGTGGCTGAGACTGCCGTATGACAGTTACAGCAAGCAGGGTGGAACCGCGAGTATCGTATACTATGATCATATTCGTCCCTTACAGTGCAGAAATGCATTGTAAGGGACTTTTTTATTTATCAAATGAATCAGAGATCAGCTCGTCCCTGTGGAAAAAACTTACAAATTTATTCAAACACAAAAGGAGTTCAAAATTATGATCATCACACTGAAAGACGGATCCAAAAAAGAATATTCCGAAGCAAAATCCGTAATTGACATCGCTTATGACATCAGCGAAGGACTGGCACGCGCCGCATGTGCAGGAGAAGTAAACGGAGAGGTTGTAGACCTCCGTACCGTACTTGACAGCGACTGCGAACTGAACATTCTGACAGCTAAGGACGAGAAGGGACTTGCTGTTCTTCGTCATACAGCTTCCCATGTACTTGCACAGGCAGTACAGAACTTATATCCGGAAGCCAAAGTTGCCATCGGACCTTCTATTGATACAGGATTTTATTATGATTTCGATCACGAGCCATTCTCCCGTGAGGACCTCGATGCGATCGAAAAAGAAATGAAGAAGATCATCAAAAAAGGCGCAAAGATCGAACGTTTCACCAAATCCAGAGAAGATGCAATCGCATACTTCAAAGAGAAAAACGAACCTTACAAAGTAGAACTGATCGAAGACCTTCCGGAAGATGCAGAAATCTCCTTCTATTCACAGGGAGACTGGACAGACCTCTGTGCAGGACCGCACCTGATGAACGTAAAACCTGTCAAAGCATTCAAACTTCTTTCTTCTTCCAGCGCATACTGGAGAGGCAGCGAGAAGAACGCCATGCTGACACGTATCTACGGAACAGCATATGCTACAAAGGATGAGCTCAAAGAACATCTGGAGCAGATGGAAGAAGCCAAGAAACGTGACCACAACAAACTTGGCCGTGAGATGAAGATCTTCACAACTGTAGATGTGATCGGACAGGGACTTCCGCTGATCATGCCGAACGGTGTCATCATGATGCAGGAACTGCAGAGATGGATCGAGGATGAGGAGACAAAACGTGGCTATGTAAGAACAAAGACTCCTCTGATGGCTAAGAGCGACCTCTACAAGATCTCCGGACACTGGGATCATTACAAAGACGGTATGTTCGTTCTTGGCGATGAAGAGAAGGACAAAGAAGTATATGCACTCCGTCCGATGACCTGCCCGTTCCAGTACTATGTATACAAAGCAGAACAGCACAGCTACCGTGACCTGCCGATCCGTCTCGGAGAGACATCCACACTGTTCCGTAACGAGGATTCCGGTGAGATGCACGGCCTGACACGAGTTCGTCAGTTTACAATTTCTGAAGGACATCTGATCGTAAGACCAGACCAGATGGTAAAAGAATTCAAAGACTGTATCGCACTTGCTCAGTACTGTCTGCAGGTTCTCGGTGTTGAGGAAGATGTAACCTACCATCTGTCCAAATGGGATCCTACAAATAAGGAGAAATACATCGGTGATCCGGAAGTATGGGAAGAGACAGAAGGACATATCCGCCAGATGCTCGAAGAACTGAACATTCCGTTCACAGAGGATGTCGGAGAAGCTGCTTTCTACGGACCAAAAGTCGACATCAACGCAAAGAACGTATATGGCAAAGAAGATACTATGATCACGATCCAGTGGGATGCTCTTCTAGCAGAACAGTTTGATATGTACTACATCGATGAGAATGGCGAGAAGAAACGTCCGTACATCATCCACCGTACATCCATGGGATGCTACGAGAGAACACTTGCATGGCTGATCGAGAAATACGCTGGTATGTTCCCGACATGGCTGTGCCCGGAACAGGTTCGTGTGATCCCGATCTCCGAGAAATTCAACGCTTATGCTGACAAAGTAGAAGCACAGATGAAAGAAGAAGGAATCCGCTGCTCCGTTGACAGACGTTCTGAGAAGATGGGATACAAGATCCGTGAAGCACGTCTTGAGAGAGTTCCATACATGCTCGTTGTTGGTGCAAAAGAAGAGGAAGAGGGCAAAGTTTCCGTAAGAAGCCGTTACCTTGGCGATGAAGGAATGAAAGACCTCGGAGACTTCATGAGCGCGATCAAAGAAGAGATCAAGAACAAAACGATCCGTAAGATCGAAGTTCAGGAAGAAAAGAAATAATTAAGAGACAAAAAAATCACCAAAACTCAAAACTTTTTTCATTCTGTCGATAAGACACGAGAAGTTCTGTGAGTTTAGGGTCAGGTTTTGACAAAATCTGCGCCCTCTGTCTTTTATAATGAGTTCACTTACCAAAGTGAAGGATTTATAGAAGTTCAGAGGGCGTTTTTTTGTACCTTTTTTCTTTGGGGAGGTTCGGATGCATGTATCAGGAGATCTACATAGACGTTGTGTTTGCAGCAAATCTTTTGATGGATTATCTTCTTCTCCGACTGGTAGGAAAATTTCTTCGATGTCGTGTAAGCCGCAGACGTTGCTTTGCGGCAGCAGTTTTTGGAGCACTTGGTTCCTGCCTGATCCTCTGCATTCCTTCGGAAAATACTCCTGTACTGACAGTAGCACTCCATGGATTCTGTGCACTGATGATGCTTCGGATCGGGCTTAAGATCCAGAAGGGGGCATTGCTCCTCAAAGCATTTCTGATGCTGTACCTGACTGCATTCTTATGCGGTGGATTCTGGGAAGCTGTTTCAAGAGAGAGAACACTTACGATCAAGGTTTTTCTGTTATGCGTGTTTGTGGTGTACACAGGCAGCAGTGCATTTCTTTTTGCAGCGGACTCGATCCGGGCGGGGCGACGGAATATTTATCCGGTGACGTTTGGCTATCAGGGCAGAGTACAGTCGGCTTACGGACTTTATGACAGCGGAAACCTGCTGGAGGATCCAATAAGCGGCAAGCCGGTATCAATCATGGAGGCAGAACTTCTTGCGAAGATTTTGCCAGGGGAAGATGCAGAGGCACTGAGGAATCTGAATGAGGATCAGAAGAAATCCGAAATTACAGGGATTGCAGGTCTGAAACCGCACTATCTGTCGCTAAGGACAGTGGGAAAAAGTCCGCAGACATTTCTGGCTGTGAGATTAGACGATCTGTGCATCCATACTCCCGGAGATGTGATTCATATATCAGAACCGGTTTTTGCGCTGACATTTGAATCCTCCGCTTTGGGCAAGGAATACAAATTATTGTTGAATTCCAGATTATTGCGTTAGGAGGGGCAGATTATGACAAGATCAGCAGCAGGCGTGGATTATAATCCGTTTCAGTTTTTTCAGAGACTGGTACTTACGAGGCCGAGAGAAGTTTATTATATCGGAGGCAGCGATGTCCTCCCGGCACCATTGGAACCCAAGAGAGAAGCATATGTGATCAGCAAGCTGGACACAGACCAGCATCAGGAAGCCAAGGCGATCCTGATCGAGCATAATTTGAGGCTGGTTGTCTATATTGCCAAGAAATTTGATAACACAGGAGTCGGCGTGGAGGATCTGATCTCGATTGGCACCATAGGCCTGATCAAAGCGATCAATACGTTCAACCCGGTCAAAAACATCAAACTCGCAACCTATGCATCCAGATGTATCGAGAACGAGATTCTGATGTATCTTCGCAGGAACAGCAAGACCAGGATGGAAGTCTCCATCGATGAGCCGCTGAATGTGGACTGGGATGGAAATGAGCTCCTTCTTTCGGATATCCTGGGAACAGACGACGATGTGATCTCACGCAAGATGGAGGATGAGGTGGAGATCACACTTCTCGGAAAGGCAATCAACAAACTTTCCCCGCGGGAGCAGATGATCATCAAACTGCGCTTCGGTCTCAACAACGCTGAGGGTAAAGAAAAAACACAGAAAGAAGTTGCAGATCTTCTTGGAATCTCCCAGTCTTATATTTCAAGACTTGAAAAGAAGATCATCAAACGGCTGAAAAAAGAGATGATCAAGATGGGCTGTGTATAATTTCGCAGAAATCTTAAGAAAATGTTCACTATTTGTCATTTTATCCATGCTATAATGAATTTAACAAAACAATGAGACAGCAGCAATGAGGGACAGGTTTTATAAAACCGCCAGGCACAAAAGGAGGGTAAAATGAGAAGAAGTGAAAAACTAGGTATGCTGACAGGATTGATCGTTGGAACGATTCTTTTGCTGATCAGCTTTCTGATGGGAGTGAAGCCAGCCTGCAAGGTATGGGGAAGCCAGACAACATTAAGTGCAAGTGAGGCCGAGAAAAAAGGAATAGAGAATAGTTTCCGTTACAAAAATGGAAAATTAATTGTTGATTCAACGAAAACAGCAGCGAGGACAACAACAAGTATCAATGTAAAACGGCCTGAGAATGCATCTGCACAGGGAATTGATGTAAGTTATCATCAAGGAGTGATCAACTGGGAGAAAGTAAAGAATACAGGGAAAGTAGATTTTGCGATCATTCGTTGTGGATATGGAATGAATGAGTGGAATGAGACAACACAGACTTGGACACAGGATGATCCACAATGGGAATATAACACAAGCGAATGTGAGAGACTGAATATACCATATGGAGTTTACTTATATTCCTATGCGGATACGACAGAGAAAGCAAAGAGTGAAGCCGAACATGTGATAAGAATGTTAGAAGGAAAGAATCTGTCTTATCCGATCTACTACGATATGGAAGATAAATCTGTTATGAATAACAGCAAGATAACAGCTGCAAAAGCAAGCCAGATCGCACAGACATTTTTAAACACAATGAAGGCGGCAGGATATAATAATCTTGGTGTATACAGCAGCAAATATTATTTTGAAACAAAACTCACAGCATCTGTATTTAATCAATATCCAAAATGGGTTGCACAGTACAGTAATTCCTGCACCTATAAGAAGAATTATCAGATATGGCAGTGCAGCAATTCAACAGTGATTAACGGAATTTCCGGAAAGGTTGATTATAATTACAAGATCGGTCTTGTCATCAGTCAGAATAATATCAATACAACGGTTGGAAGAACAACAGGACTAAGTGCGTATGATCCTGCAAACAGCAAAAAAATATCCGTACAGTGGAAATCTTCCAACACAAAGATTGCAACGGTTGATAAAAATGGAAAGATGACATTATCATATCCAGTGGTTACAAAAGAAGCAATGGATGTATTAGCTTTTAATGGGTATTATAATGGATCAGATCTGACAAAAGAAGGATCCGAAGAAACAAAAGATGGTGAGAGTG
>OGPY01000899.1_pt1 | contig 24834 bp, 36 predicted proteins | sample 1553121 | NCBI WGS metagenome assembly OGPY01 (sample SAMEA2580004, study PRJEB22360) | human gut metagenome
TGAAGTCGACGTGTTCCATGACGAAGACGCTGGCATCTGCCATCTCCTCGCTCCAAAGAAACTCACGAAGCGGTTTGCCTGTTCCCCACAACTCCACTTTACCAGGATAAATACCGTACTTGGCAAGAATATCCAATATTTCGGATTCAGAAGTATCACCGGATATATTTTCAACCGAACGCGCATTCAGATCTTTCCGGACAGCCTCCCAATCTCCTTCGGAAAGACATTTACCCAAATGCACTTTGCGAATCATGGCAGGTAGCACATGCGAAGTCTCCAGGTTAAAATTATCATTCGGGCCATACAGGTTGGTCGGCATTACTGCGATATAGTTAGTTCCGTATTGCAAGTTATAACTCTCACACATCTTGATCCCGGCTATCTTAGCTATCGCATAAGGTTCATTCGTATATTCGAGAGGCGAAGTGAGCAAGCAATCCTCCGGCATCGGTTGCGGAGCATTTCCCGGATAAATACAAGTACTTCCCAAAAACAGAAGTTTCTTTACATTATTCAGATAAGAAGCATGAATCACATTGTTCTGAATCATAAGATTCTCGTAAATAAAGTCAGCCCGGTAGCGGCTGTTTGCCACAATCCCTCCGACATGGGCTGCTGCCAGGAACACATATTCCGGCTTCTCTGCGGCAAAGAAATCATGAACGGCCTGCTGATCGGTCAAATCCAATTCCGCATGCGTACGCAGGACGAAGTTCGTGTAACCTTTTGCCTTCAGATTCTTCAGAATAGCAGAACCGACCAGTCCCCGATGGCCTGCTACAAATATTTTACTATCCTTATTCATTTTCTCTTTTTATCAAATTCAGCAGATATTGTCCATACTGGTTCTTCAACATCGGAGCGGCAACTTGCCTCAACCGTTCTGCATCGATCCAACCATTCCGATAAGCAACTTCTTCCAAGCAAGCTATTTTCAACCCTTGTCGTTTCTCTATCACCTCAACGAAGGTGGAGGCTTCGGAAAGAGAATCGTGCGTACCGGTGTCAAGCCATGCAAAACCGCGCCCTAAGAGCTGAACTTTCAAATTCCCATCCTTCAGGAATTCCTGGTTGACAGTCGTAATCTCCAATTCTCCGCGGGCGGAAGGTTTAATCCGCTTGGCAACTTCCACCACTTTGTTCGGATAGAAATAAAGGCCGACAACTGCATAATTCGATTTCGGGCATGCTGGTTTTTCTTCAATGCTCAACACATTTCCTGCCTCATCGAATTCGGCCACGCCATAGCGTTCCGGATCATTGACGTAATAACCGAAGACGGTTGCTTTTTGTTCGTTTTCCACATTAGCTACGGCCCTTTTTAACATTGCGGTGAAACTCTGTCCGTAAAAGATATTGTCGCCCAAGACCAGACCAACGGAATCATTTCCAATAAACTCCTCCCCAATTAAAAAAGCTTGTGCCAATCCGTCCGGTGAAGGTTGTTCGGCATACTCGAAACGGACACCATAATCGGAACCATCCCCTAACAGACGACGAAAACCGGGAAGATCCTGCGGTGTGGAAATCACCAATATTTCACGTATTCCTGCCAGCATCAACACAGACACCGGATAATAGATCATCGGTTTATCATAAATAGGCAATAACTGTTTTGAAACTCCTTTGGTTATCGGATACAAACGCGTACCGGACCCTCCTGCTAAAACAATACCTTTCATAATCTTCTATGATTTACGATTTATGATTCCGGAATCATGCATCAATGATAAATCATACATCCAAAATCATAAATCCTTAATAAATATAACGGATGGCAAATGTATTAAAAATAATCCACTTTACCGGCTCAGTGAAACTTTTCTTTCCAAAGGTTTGTTACAAAGTAGATTTCAAAATAATTAAAAAACGAATTTATTATGAAGACTTTTATTGACACAATCAACTTCGGAGTAAAAAACTGGTGGGTTTCCCTGCTTCTGGGCCTGCTTTATATCCTTATTGCAATCTGCCTGATGTTCACACCGCTGGCAAGTTATGTCGCACTGAGTGTTTTGTTTAGTGTATCTATGTTTGTCAGCGGCACACTGGAAATTCTTTTTGCCGTCACCAATAAAAAGAATATTTCCAGTTGGGGCTGGTATCTGGCAAGCGGTATCATCGACCTGATCTTAGGTATCTACCTGATGGCCAATATCGGCCTGAGCATGGCAGTGCTGCCTTTCATCGTTGCCTTCTGGCTGATGTTCCGCGGTTTCGCTTCAACCGGCTACGCTATGGACCTGAAACGCTACGGGACACGCAACTGGGGCTGGTATATGGCTTTCGGCGTACTGGCAATCCTTTGCAGTATCGGCATTATCTGGCAACCAGGTCTTGGAGCGTTATCCCTTGTCTATATGATCGCGTACACTTTGCTGATCATCGGCATCTTCCGGGTTATGCTTTCCTTCGAACTGAAGAGCTTGCTATAGGGGGCAAAACCAACAGTACAACTTCGAAATATTGGATAACTCGCTATATATCAAAAGAAAAATAGGATTATTTTGTTACAAAGCAGCTACGTTTGAAACTTAATTCGATTGAATTCCGTTTTAAACGAGGCTGCTTTATTTGTAGATATAATTAACCTACAACTTAATTTGAAGGCCATAGAAAGCCTAAAAACGGGTAAATAGAAAGAGAATACCGGTTTCGAGTAGTGTTACATGATAAAAAGAATCACCTAAGAATGTTACATCTTCTGTACCTTTGGTATGTGGCACAAAATGTAACACTTTTTGTAACAATATTATTTTGTTACATTATTTGTACCATTGGTTTTTAGCCGTTGCTCGTATGCAATCTCTTGAACTTTTATTTTCTCCTGGAGGAATGATATGTTTAATTGTTTTAGTTTTTCCATATAGTCAATAAGGTATTTAAGTCTATTGTTATAAGCTCGTTTCTGTTTATAACTGTCAAGGACTTGGTTCCAATATTCTATATCATTATGAAAGTATTGCATTGTTAGGTCTTCATAATAAGTATCGAACAGTGTAGGCTGTAACACTATATTTATAGTTCTCTCATTTTGTTTATCGTTCAAATCGATATTACTATATTTAAGAGCCTTCAATGCCCTTTCTTCATAGTCTTCTCGACCATATAATTTTAAAGCATTATGGAAAGCCTTTTTCAAAGGTTCTGTGTATTTTAAGATTGCATAAAAACCATTGCTGTTCTCGTAAATACTCCAATTATATGATAGTGTATAAAGGATTTGATTATAAAAAGTTTGTTTAAAACGTTCTTCTAACTTGTCTTTTGTCTCTAAGATTCCACACTCAACTTCCGGAATGGGCTTATCTATATCCTCTGGATTATACCAAACGCCATCAATATAAACAGGATAAGATTGGGACATCTTGTTATATTCCTGTATTTCTTCTGATGTAGGTGTTGTGAGTTGCATAAAGAATCTTCCCTCTATTAGAACAACCTGTGCATACTTCCCAGTACAGCATATACTTTCCGGATCATTTTTATAGGAATCTCCTGCTCACCATATTCTGGATTTTTATTTGTTGGTATTAAACGAACGAATCCCTCCTTATCAGACATACGCATCCTTTTTACTGTCCGGTAGTCATCTGTTATGATTCCATATATTTCTCCAGCCGGAAGATATTCGATAGGGCTGGTCATCTCTTTCATCGCAATAAAGTCTCCATTGTTTAACTCTGGTTCCATAGAGTGCCCAGTTATATTACACCAAATAACCCCTTCCTTATTATAGGGCTCAAAATTGATATAGTAGTCCGGATTACGAGTTTGGTCATTTAAGACTATATCGAATCCTCCAATGAAATCCACATTATAATATGGTGCACCTTTATATTCATAATTGATTTCAGGCAAAACAGGCAAAGATTCATTCTTTAGCATATTTCCTTTGCCAGTAAGCAGCCAGTCCGCATTTATAAATTCACACTTTGTGTATATAAGTTCCGCATCAAAGGTATTTCGGGCATACCAATTCGATACAGCCTGTGAAGAAATCCCTAAAAAACGAGCAAAGTCTGCGTTTTTCTGGATGTTAAGATGTTTCTTTATGGAATCGAGCATTTCGCCTTTCATTAAATTTGAAACATTTTGTGTCATTTTCTTCCCGTTTTATTTTGATTTATGAAACAAAGTGTGTAATATTGCACCGTGTAAGACGTTTACACGGCTATAAAGGTAGATAAATTTCAAATAATACACAATATGAAGCAAAAAATAGAACTAAAAGACGGGGATTCCCGCAAAGCTATTTGTAAAGCATTGGACATTTCTACTGCGTTCTTGAGCTTAGCATTAAGTTTCAAGCGCAATAGCGCAAAAGCCTTACAAGCACGGGAAATGGCATTGAAAAACGGAGGAATACTGTATGTGTCTCAGTCTCCTAAATCTGTGGTAAAAGTATTAGACAGAAAAGGTGAAGTTGTCAAAATAGTAAAAGAAGAGGAGACCAATGTATGAAAGCGAAAGTGATTCTTTACGGTTGGTATGTTAGTTGGCTGTTCTTATTTGCCGGCGTGGGTACTTGGGAAACTTCGGAATTTGGAAGTATGAAGATGATATTGGGTATCTTACTCAGTATGATATGGGTTGCTTTCAGTTTGCTTCTCATTCAATATGAAAAGGAATGCGAGGCTGAGTGTGATAGGCTGGAGAAATGGATTGATAAACATATATTCAATAGCAAACACGATGGATAATGATAACAATAATAACATTTCCAGTAAACGAACAACTTATTTTGATAACACGACAAAGAAGCATTTCACTTTCCGTAAAGGTTATGTAAGCCTTGCGTCCGGTGCGAGCTCTGGAACGGAAACTATTTAAACAACATTTAAACGATGAATATCCAGAGTAACGACATAGTATTACGACAGTTTCAAGGCAACACGACCATGTGGCTTTCGGAACGGTATATTTGTAATACGCTTGGGAGCAATATGGGAGATTATTTGCGGATAAGAGGTCGATTGATTTACCGCCAGTCCGTCTCTCCTTGCTTCCGTTCGAAGGATATTCTGCCGGATACCGGTAAGGCTTGGCGGTATGCCCGGATTAATGGCCAGTTTTATTATGACTTTGACCGGATTCCCGACCGGAAAGACACCAGATATCGGAGTCGTTTGGGGGAGCGTGATGAACTGCTCCATGCTGCCGATGAGTTAGCTACAGCGGAAGTGCGGATAGCCGAGCAATATGCCATCCGGAACTTAGAGGATTACGTCAAGGCGCATATTCGTAACACGGACTTCCTCCGCTTCCGTTATTATGAGATTAACGGTGTATGCAAATATAATAAAGATAAAGCAAAAGAACTGGCTGAAGCGATGGCTTGGGCACGTTCCATCAAAGAACTGGTAGCAAACGGAGGATACAAGGACTTTGGTTATCGGACAAAGGAAGATTTTTACAAGGCTTGCGCCCAAATTCTATACAAGAAGAAGTTGGAAGGTTTTGCCGTTACAACCGGAGGAAGCCTCCGCAAGAAATTAGTGTATTTTCCGGAGGACGAGATGGAACAATATGACTTCTTTGTTTCTGGTCGGTATGGTAACGATAATGCTCGCAAGATAGGCAAATGTAAGTTGGTGGACGAAGAGACCGGAGAGATTAAGCGGTTTGACATCCACGAGGCTCTCATCCTGAAGCTCTGGATGAACTTCGGTAGCCCGGCCAAAGAATCCAAAATTGACTTGTGGAATCACTACGAACGGGATATCGCCTATCTGGGCGAAAAGGCACTGAGTTATTCCACTTTCTGCCACTATACCAATATGTACAACACTCGGCTGAAGACCTACCGCGAGCGGCATGGTTGGAAAGCCTTCGCCTCGACATTCCTTTCTTATATTCCAACCGAGAACTTACGGTATGGCAACTCGCTTTGGTGTGCCGACGGTTCCGGCACGTTGGCCTATTCCTATCTGGACAGGACGGGTAAGCTCCGCTCTATGCGCTTATATATAATAATGGTAACAGACGTGGCAACAGGCAAGATTGTCGGTTGGGCTCCGGCTTCCATCGGGCAACACAAAGAGACACCAGAGATGGTACGCGAGGCGGTACTAATGGGCTTGCGTGGTTGTGGCAAACGGGAAATCATGGAGTTCGTGAGCGATAACCACGGTGCATTTACCGGAACGGAAAGCGTGGAGTTCCTCACGCAAGTATGCCGCAAGGTGCGAACCATAGAACCGGGCAACTCCCAGGCGAACTATGCCGAGACCCAGTTCCGGCTTTTCAAGAAGACTATCCGCAGCGAGTTCAATTGGCTTGGCTCCAGCTGGGACAGCAAGGACATTGAAAACACGGCCAACGAAGACTACCTGAATGCCGAATCCTTCCCCTCATACGCAGAAGTCATCGAACAAGTAAGCCGGAAGATTGAGGAATGGAACAACCGTGTCATGCAGTGCGGCGAGACCCGTTCGGAGCTTTATGCCGAAAGTATTCATCCGGAAGCCCAAGAGATTGACCCGCGTATCTGGCGGCATGTGGCCGGTAACCATACGAAACAGGAGATTACCCGCCAGCGTGGCAATATCGTCATCTCGAAGGGCGGGCAAAAGTATATGTTCGAGATCCCGGATGTGGCATCGGTGGGCGATGTTATCCGCGACTACTTGGGATACGCCGCTACTGTCCGCTGCCAGATGTATTGGGATGAAGAGGAATGCGATCTTTATACGATGGACGACCGCTTCATGTTTACCTGCTTTGCTGCCCGGAAAGCAGTCAAGAGCCATGCGGAAGAGACGGAACAAAATGTCCGGAACTTGGGGCATCATGTTTGGCGTAAAGCTGCCCAAGTGGAGGCTGTTGAGCAGTATGAAAAGGATGCCTATGAAGTGGCGCAATGGGTGGACGAACAGCTACCCTATGGTGTTACCTCAAAGCTACTTGGTGGCAAGCGTTCCAAAGAGATTACCAACGAACTGAAGGAACGGGCACTGGCAGAGAAAGCCAAGCAAAACCGGAAAGAACGGCAGCTTGTCGAGGCCAATGCTTACGAAGATGAATATGCACGCATGAAAGAACAATTATATAAGAGTAAAAAGATATGATTACGACTGAACAGAAACAACAAGTGGCTCAGGCCTGCAAAGAATATGCAGCCATGCAGGGGTGGGTGTCGGACAAATCAACCGGCGTCAATCAGCTGGCGCAGTTTACGAAGGTGAACGTCATGTACATCTCTCACATCCTACGCTCCGATTTCACCTACAAGGATTCAAAGACGGGCGAGAATAAAGATATAGCCGACCGATGGTTCCAGCAACTGGCGGATTGCGTCGGGCTGAAGCTCCAAAAGGAATATTGGCCGCACGTCGATACGCCTCAATTCAAGGAAATAGACCTTGAACTGCGTGAGGCGTTAGCCACCAGTGCGACCCGTGTCCTGATTTGCGAGAGCGGTGCCGGGAAGACGTACACAGTGGAACGCTTTAAAAAGGAGTTCCCTAACCGCGTCTTCGTTGTTACATGCCATAAGTTCGACCGAGTGAACGACCTTATCGACAAGATGGCAGAGGCTACTGGAAGGGAGGTGGCAGGCAAGACTATCAGCCGTCGGCTTACCCTGCTGAACGTTTGGCTCTATACGCAAGGACGCTTCGACGGACAGAAGCCGATGATAATCTTTGACGAGGCCGAGAACCTGACGCTTACTACCATCCAGGCTCTCAAAGCGATGTATGACACCATCAAGTGGAGTTGCGCCACCGTCCTCATCGGAACCGACCAGCTTATCTTGACGTTGGAGAAGCTGAAGCAAAAGAACAAACCCGGCATCCCGCAGTTCTACCGTCGTTTCAAAGCGGGTATCCGCTACATCGCACCGCTCGACCGCGATTTCCACGCTTTTCTCGACAACCAGCCTTATCCGGCCGGATTCAAGAACACGCTCCGAAGTGTCTGTGAGAATTATGGAGAATTGCATGATTTCCTCGTCCCTGCCATGCGCGAGGCAGATGAAATGGGTGTCCCACTAACGGAACGGCTCTTCCGGATGAAGTATAAACTGCCACTTAAAGATTGAATAATCACTGTTTAAATGATATGAAAATGGAACTTAAATTAGATGAAAAAGGTATTTGCGCTCAATGCAAAAAGGAGAAACGACACGTGGATATCTGTCGGGCAAAAGACCAGTCGATGCGCCAGCAGGTAGAGGTTGAATTTGCTGTTTGCGGTGTTTGCGGGAAAGGCTATTGCAGTCTTCGGGCTGACACCGACGAACATCTGTGCGAACGTTGCGCCGATACGATTTACAGCAATGTAACACTTGATGGGAGCCTGCGGAGACAATTGGTTTGGAAAGACAAAGACTAAATCCCGAAACGGTTCTGCGAGGCGGTTCGATTCCGCCTTCGGGAGCAACGTAAAAACAACCTGGTAGGATCGCCGACGAGATATAGTTAGATCGCTCGCGAGATGTAGTTAGATCGCCGCGACGATCCTACTACCTAAAAACAGCAACATTATGGAAACGAAGAAAAAGAAACCGACGCACGCCCTGTTCTGGTCGCTCCTCCGGGAGACGGAAGGGTATAACGAGGCCTACAAAGAGGTCATGAAGGAGGGTATCGTCCACCGGTACAGCGGCGGGCGCACCCTGTCGCTCAGCGAGATGTACCGCCTTTACCCAGCGGAGTACAGCCGGATGATTGACGCCATGAAGGGCGACAGCCTCCAACGCCAAGCCCGTTACGAGGCATCCCGTGAGCGGGCAGCCAAGCGCGTCATCGCCGCCATCGCGACGTGGCTCGACCGGCAAGGGTACACCTTCCGGAGCCGCCCGGAGAAGGTGCGCTACATCTTCTCCGTCGCCTGCCGCGCGGCCAACTGCGGGAACTTCAACGCGATACCTGAGTCTAAGCTGACCGCCATCTACAATCTGTTCTGCCGCAAGAACAGCGTGGACATCAGCGGAGACCCGATTATTGACCATGTCATCAATAAGAACTAAAATGATACGAACAGACCGAAAATACAACCAAAAGAAGGCGGACGACCGCACCGCCCGCATCGCTGCCATGGAGCAGGAGCGCGACGAACTGGTAGACCGTATGTTCGACCACCCGGAGCTCTGCACCGAAGAGAATATCCGGCGCGTCAACTACCTCTCCTCGCAGGTCGAAATCATGCGGGGCAAGATGATTTATAACGTGAATATCAACTATTAAAACAGAATATATATGGAAACAGTAGATTTAAGCAAGCTATCAAGCAAAGAGTTGGCAGAGTTGTTGGAACAGAAACGTAAGGAAGAACGCGAGGCGGGCATCAAGCGGCGCGAGGCTTACGAGGGCATCCGGGCCGAGGTGGTGCAGGGCGTGGAGACGAAAGTGCGCGCTGTCTGCATCGAGGTGCAAGGGCTGCACCAGTATTGCCTCGCGGAGCTGACCGCCTTCCGCCAGACAATGGCAGAGTACGGACAGCTGAAGCGGGGCGACGCCCAGATGAGCTTCACCGTGCAGGAGGGAAACTTCAAGGTCGAGGTGAAGAGCAACAAGGTAAAGAAGTTCGACGAACGCGCCGACGTGGCCGCCAGCCGCCTCATCGACTTCCTCCAGACCTGGATTCAGGGCAAGGAGGACGGGGCGGACAATCCAATGTACCAGCTCGCCATGACACTCCTGGAGCGCAACAAGAACGGCGACCTGGATTACAAGTCGATTAGTAAGCTCTACGACCTGGAGAGCCGGTTCGACGACCCGGAATACTCCGCAATTATGGCACTGTTCAAGGAAAGCCATCTGGTGGAAGGCACAGCCACGAACTTCTACTTCTACGAGAAAGACACGTTAGGCGTATGGCGGAAGCTGGAACCAAGTTTCAACCGGATGTAAAACAATGGACAATTGACAATGGATAATGGACAATTTAGCCGGATGGCAATTGTTCATTATCCATTGTCAATTGTCAATTAAAAGTATAGTCATGGACGAACGATTAGACTTCAACGAAAACTGGAACGGCAAGCTGAATTGCCAATGCTTTACCACCATCCGGCTGCATAACCCGATAAAGAACTGCGTCGGGGCAATCAAGCAAATCTACCTCAAAGACCGGTACAAGGGCGACGCGAAGATTATGCACGTCTCCCGCATCCCCCTCGACCAAATCAACCTTCCGATGGCGAAGCTCGATAGCGGACTCCTGCCTGACGAACTCCGGGCAAAGCCGCGAGCTATACAAGAGCCACCGCCCCAACTGGAACACCCAGACCCTGGACTTCCTCGTGCTGGAGTACCTGAAGGATTCTAAAGAATCGAGATTATTCTAACTTAAACAATAAAGACAAATGAGCACATTAGTATTAACCGTCGCCGCCTGCATCACGCGGCACGAACGGACACTGAAGACCTATAAAGAGATGTACGAACGTAGCCGTTCTGCAACCCGAAAGCAATCGCTGGCCATGAGCATCGAGACGCTGGAGGCAACCATCTACCATTTGAGGAAACTTTTAACGAAAGGAACAATCGCATGAGCCAGCAGAAACATATCATCGAAGTAACTCCACCGGAGTACCAACAGGTACGCGAAACGCTGGAGTTCCGGAACTATCGTTGCCCCGTCTGCAACGGGCGGGGCGGGTTCATCGAGCAGGTCGGGCATGATGAATCGAAGACCATCCCCTGCGACTATTGCGACGGGACGGGCAAGGTGAAGGCTACTTTAGAGATTAAATGGAGGCCGGATTATGACTAAGCAAATCAAAAACGTCCTTATCCGCGACCTGACCGCCGAAGATAACCAGACCATCCAGGCGGTGATGCGGGAAACCGGATGCTATCAAGCCTCCAAAGCTCTGCTCCGTACCGCCTACGCTTACCTTCGACTGGTCGCCATGAGCCACCGACAGACGGTGCGCATCAAGCAACTGGAGGCTGAGAACCGGGTGCTCCGCCAAAGTACCGCTGCCATTGTGGAGGCGGTAAGGAAGATAGAAAAAGTATTATCAGAAAAGAATACTTGATTCAACTCAATTTTACAGCCTGATTAATGACAACAGATTGCTAAAAACACTATATTTGTACGGTTCTTGTTAAATAGGATATGAATAATAGCGATTTAATAGACACTATATTAGAATATTTGAACAAACATCCTTTCCTGACTGGGATGGTGTCCATTATTTTACTTATAGTGGTAGGATTTTTAGGATGGTTTGAGGGTAATAATAGCTACCTTAGCATTTGTGGTACAATTATTACAGTATTAGGTTTTATGTTGACCATTTTTCAATTAAAATCAGTCAAAACTATTGCAAAGAACACCGATGAGAAAGTTGATAGAACAGTAGATTTTGTACAAGGCAGGATAAAAGAAATAACTTCTATCTCAGAGTGTGTTGCAGCAAACCAAATTATCAATGAGGTCGAACATTATATATCTGATGATAAATTAGAAATAGCAGTTCTTCTATTGAAAGAAGTTTATAAAACACTCGTATCTATACGATCAGACAAGACCTTATTGACTGTAGTTCCTCAAAATATCCAAGAAATTACTTTAAGTATAAAACTTGATATTGATAATTTACAAGATTTTATTCATAATGGAAGTATTATTGAGAAATCTAAAATATTTCCTAATTTGAGAAATGCATCTGAATTATTGATAGAAATTGAAAACTATTTAAAAAACAAAGATTATGATACCAGTATACTTAAATGAGTTAATAGATGTTCTTATAGCGAAGACAAATTCCAATTCTTGTTATTGGAATCGTACCTCTTCTCAAGGTCAATATAAATTAATGTTAAAAGGAGGAATGGTAGTTCTTTCTTATCGCGAAGGTCTTTTAGGTAAAGATAGTCTCAAATTTGATATTTACGATGAGACCGGTAAAATTGTAGATACATTTATTGTAAATGACAATGATAAGACAGATTATAATCATATCTTACACTTATATAACTCAATAAAAAATCAAAAAGACCAAATCACACGGAATAAGATTTGTAATTTTATAGAGGAAATAAATACATCAACACATGTTGGCATAGAAGATACAGTATCTTTACAATAGACTGATACGCAAAATGATAGATTTTTTAAGAGTCAAAATTTAATGGATGAGAATATTCAAAATACATCTATTATCTTTGTAGTTTATCCCATATCCTATTTACTTTGCAGTAAGATTGTTTGGTTATTTATTGGCATGGGATTCCACAAAAACACATTGCGGCGAATCGACCTGGTGTGCGACATCGTCCGCAAACACTACGAACCGGGGCGGCGAGACCGCTGCTACAAAGAGGTGTGGCGGCGGTACGTCAATCCGGTTTATTCCATGTGTTACCGGACGTTCCTCAACTACATCGGCACCAATACCGAACTGGAACGCCGGCGGAATGCCGAAGCGCAGCTGCAACTATTCTGAATCGATGGCATACTCCGTCTCGAACAACATCGCATATTCCCGGATGGCATCCTCACGGCTATAATGTGTGATAGTCTTTTGCTCCAGTTCGTTAAACTCATCTCCCCCGAAAGCATACAAAACGTTGCCTATCGTGTCCATCAAGTCGAAGATGGCAAAGGCGCGATTCCGGTAGGCTTCCGGCGCAGCCATTGTCCCGGAGACCGCCGGAGCGTCTGCCACGCGGATAAGAATCGTCATCCCGGGTTCCCGCCGTTTGGGATTCAAATTTGATGTTGCTAACGCTGATCAGCGCACAAGGGAACTTCACCGGCGGCGCATCGTTGTAGAAATCCAACTGCCCCCAATCTTCGGCAATGTACCGCAAGTCGGGGACCTGCTCTTGCAACCGTTCCATGACGGCCTCTAAAATGTGTTTCATCTTGTTATCTGTTTATTTGTTTCGATATTTAGGGAATTGTCTGGTCTCCTCCTCGATGGCACGAGCGGCATGTTCCGATACGATGTCGCGGGCTATCTCCTGCACCCTTGGATGATCGCCGACGAAAGGACGGGCAGGAACAGTAAAAGTCCGCCGGATACGTTTCGCCAAAGCCATACGTCGGTACTTTTCTGCCTCTGAAGTTTTACCCGATTGCTGCAAGGCATGGAAGTTTGCCCAAGCCCAGCGTCGCATCTTCGGGGTCGGTACAAAATCCTGTCGAACGGTACCGCCGTAGTTCATCAGTCCGGCATACCGGAGGCTGCTGGAGTAAATAAGCGACGTCCCACTAATCCGGCTCCGAATACTGCGGCGGAGTGCACCAGTGCGGAGTAACATGCTGCCGCCTGTCGGCTGGTAATTCTTGCTAAGCGGAGCCCACGGCCGGTCGAAGAAGGCTTTGCGCTCGAAATTCAGGTCAAATTCATCGACCAACTCCGTTTGGATGTCTTTTAGTACATTATTAAAGAAAGTATTGCTGCTCATATCAAATAATTTTGTAAGTTTGCGAAAAATATCTCCTATGGCAAAAAAGACATTACCACAAGTTGTTAAAGAACTATTGTCAGAATCCGGACTTCCTAACGCCGTTTATGTCGGTGAATGGGAGAATCAGGCTGTTTATCATCCCATATTTGGGGATGGCCAGCCTTCTGTCGGTTTGCCCAGCTATATTCTCCATGCTGATGATACAGCCCGCTGGACAGAACCCGGAGAAGGTTTTAAGATTCTGGAGCACTTCATGGAAAAGTAGTATCCTCAAACCTTATGCACTACCTCCCCAATAAGTTCTGTATTCACCAACATATTATCCACACGTTGAATGGCAATACCGTACCGGGCACTCAATGCTTTCAGATAACGTTCCCAGCAATGGCTATCCCCGGTTTGTGGGTCATAAACAGCCAATGTGCCATCCGGTAATCTTTCAGCAGTAAAGATGTGCCCGCTATACAGGTTCCAAACAACGGTAATATGGTAACGTCCAACCTCTTTAGTAGCCTCTTGAAAGTTCTTTTCCAACAGTTTTTTATTTGTTCGGACATTTCCCTTTGCTGTAATCCCGGAATTACCAGATACCTTTGTTTTTTTCGGTTTTTCCCCTGTATTCGGGTCAATCCAAATCAGATTCGTATCATAAGATAATTTGTAAGGAGTGCAGCCTTGCCCTGTATTACCAAAGGCTTCCACATCGAAACCTCTCCGTCTTAGCTCATAGGCCACCACGCAGCTTTGGCAATTGATTTGGTAGGCCCTGTTTTTGATATAGTTCGGATTCGGTTTGTTTCCGTCTGCCTGCTCAAAATTCATCTCAGAACCTTTCCTAATACCCAATGCTTCTTCTGTCTTGGTTATATTATCCAGCCATTTCTTTTCCTTTTCGCTCTTCCCCGTCAAAATATCTGTAATCTTCTTTCTTAATGATTCGCTCACCTCATAATAGGGATGGTGCGGTGGGAAGATGACCTGTTGCTTGCCGGGGTTGTAGCGGAAGATGGCGGCTTTGTTGACGCCGTTCTTCCCAGCCTGGTAAGTAGCTTCCCGGCCTTGCTGGATGGCGGTCGCACTGTCCGATTCCGGATATTTGCCTTTGCGTACCTGAACCACCGTGCAGCGGCATCGCCAACCGTTCGGCGGAAAGAACTCGTCCCAGAACGGGTCGGATGGCGGAAGGGTGATACCATGCAGCACGCGGTGTTCGGGGCGTACACGGTTGTCGTGTGCCGTCCGGTATTGCAGATTGTAGCGGTCGCCGTCTTCCTCGAACTCCTTCCATTTGGCGGCCATCTCTGCTGATGTCTGTGCGAAGATATACTCTGCCTTCAACCAATGCTTGTTATAATCCTCTTTAATCGCCGTTATATCGCGATAAAAACGGTCGAAGTCCTTCGTCTGCCCCTGTTCGTCGATAAGCAGAGCCGCCGCCTATTTCAGTTCCTGGTAAGTTTTGAAGCCGGAAAAGACAAACACGTCGTTGCGAAGGTGCTCCGCCATGACGGGCGGGATGACACCGCTTTCCAGCGTCGGGCGGATAGCTTTCGTAAATGTATCAGCATACGCATTTACAAGAGCCACCACCCGTTTATCACTCATGATAGACGTATCGATCCGCCCCATCCTTCGGAATACCCGTCGGAAAGCCTCCTGAAGGATAGTTTCGTCAATTGGCGGCACGTTGATATCGTCTGCCGCCAATGTCTTCATCCCATCTTGGTAAAGGGAACTAATCCGAAGGTGCCGCCCCGCGACTGCGGCGGGGCTTATCCGAAAAAACCGTCTTGCGTGCCCCGCTTGCCGGTTACTTCGATGCCGAACTTGGTGCGAATCCAATCCGGGTCTATCTCGTAATACTGCATCGCCTGTACCGTTCGTTCCCAAAGCTGGCCGGTGTCCTCCTCGCTGTTGAACGAGAAACGTAACCCGTCATGCAGGAAACCTAACCGGAACAGGGCCGAAAGGACGGTGCTGTTCATGTAGTCCTCCACGAGCCGTTTGTCTGAATTGACGTACTTTTCCAGTTGCTTCACGGCTACCTCTTCCTTGCTCCGGTTGCCGTTCTTGGTGTCCTGTCCGATTTGGGCACCACTAACGAGGAGCGACATTTCCGAGTTACAGAGCGATATCAGGTTGTTGTAAACATCACCGTTTGTTGAGACGCCTTGAGCGAATTGAAACTCCTCTTCGGTGTCGATAATGAAGTAGGCGGCCGACCCCATATCGCGTAGCATCTGCTCGGCACGGTCAAGCATGGCCGGGTCTTGCGTGTTGGTCTTAATGTAACGTGGCGGAATGCCGTATATCTCGCACAGCTCACTCCAACACGAATGGGCGAACTTTTTGAACAGAGCATGCGGTACGGCTTTGTTCAGCAACCCATAGTTACGTGGCGAACCGAACTCCACGACGTAGGTGCCATATTCGCGCATCTCTCGATAATAGATACCCGCGTCGGCGGTGCTGTCGAAGAGGAACAGCCCCTTTTCTGGCACAACATTCTGGCGTGGAATCAGCGTAACGCCTAAACTGCCTATTTCTGAAGCCGAGAACTCCACCAGCGAATGCCCATAGTATATAGACTCCAGCATATAACGCAGGAGGAGCGGGAACCATTCCGCCTCGGAGAGCATCCGCGTCGCCCCTTCGTCCACCTTGTCGGCCGCATCCTTCAGGCTGAACTCCGCCGAGAGCGTCCGGCCGATGCGCTGCTCAATCTGGCTCGTAAGGAGCGCGTCGAGCATCACGTCGGCATACAAATCCATCAACTCCCGGCGGCGCGGACGCTCCACGCTGTCTGCCTGGCGCAATGCACGCCGCCAGCTTTCCATATCCTTGCGTACCCGGCTGATGGACTTCGGGACGATCTGCCTCACCAACCCCTCCCGCTGTCGGATACGAGGAACGGGCTTTTTCTGCCCTCCGTTCCTGAATCGGTAATAATTATACTTTCTCTTTCTCATACTGTCTTATATTGAAGTTTAAACGGCGTTTAAACGCCCATTTACCACGAATGCGAGAACTTCCGGTTGCTGCCTGCGCGAAGCATACTTACCGGCTGCCCGTCCGTTTCCCGCAGCGGAAGGTCGGACGGGATGCTGCCCTCCTTCAGTTCCCTAAGGTAAGCCATGTCGCGGTCGTAAGTCTCTTTAACGCGATTGTACAGGATGTCCACATTGCAGCGGCGGATTAGAAACCAGAGTGCAATGTTCTTGCAAATCTCCACCAGTTCCGCGTCGCGTTCCTCACCGGTGGTGCTAAAAATAGCATCGACATCATACCGTCCAGACAGCAACCGACGTACCCGTTTGACAGCCGCTAGGATGCACTGCTGCGCAATGCTGCTGTCGTAATCCGTTATCTCCTCCACCTTATACTCGGCGGCGACGGTGTTCAGTTCTGATATTTCTATGAACATATTAAAGGTTTTATATGTAATTACTCCTAATTTAAATGCACTTCAATAATCTCCGGTTCCTTACTCGTCCGGAGGTATTCCCTAACGTAAGCGTCGGCCACGCGGTCGGCTTCCTGCTCATAACTGATTGCCTCGTATGCTCGTTGCATGTCCCAGCATTGGCAGAGCCGGAAGAGCCATTCGAGGATATAGAGGAGATACCAGGCGAGGAAGGGGACGGCAAGGAGCGAGAGCATCCACCATCCGACGCATCCCAATAACCAAAGTACTGCAACCGTAATGACGCAGAACGCCGCCGACTTCACTCCGGTAAATATCCACTGCAAGCGGTGCGTCCGCTCATGCGCCAACGTCCGGATATCCAAGTTCCCCGCCTCGGTCAGGATGAAGCCGAAGAACATGATGGTGTTCGTGTCCGTGAGGCAGGTCAGAAGACGGGCTAATTTACTGTTGTAATGGATTGTTTGCATACTAATCAAATTAAAAATCCAATTTTGAAAAAGCTCTATACATACTATCTGCCACCATATAGCTTCCTTCCGCTATCGGATGAACGCCATTTGTCCCAAGTCGTTCTTTAACAGATACAATCCTATTGTTAACAGGTTCTTCCTCATAAGGGTATGCATTTTCAGCATCAAACTCTTCCAATACAGCGGAATACAGCACAAATGAAGAGAATTCGGATTCGATGCATAAATCAAATAACGCTTTTGCATATTTCTGGGCTATCTTTAAAAAAGTATAATAATTAGATGTGGAACTTGCCCCATAATTTGCGCCAAATCCTCCAATCGGGGAACCTATAGGGACTGAAGATAGTATTACTTTTCCCGTCGGGAAATCCTGATGGTAAGCACGTAAAATATCACTATAACTTTCAATTACTGTTGGTATTATAGATTCATCGCCTCCAAATATATCATTTACACCACAATGCCAAACCATTAAATCAATACTCCCTCCACAGTATTGTTCTGCGTATCCCTTAAAATCCAATTTCTGGCTTGACGAATTCCAGAAGGGATTATAACTTTCGCTCTCATAAGATGTATAAGTGATTGTCATGTTCCCTGTACCGGAACTTCTTGTTAAAATGCCATTTTCCGGAATAGAAGGAGAACCCGTATAAGTACATCGTATATTTCCATTTCCGTCAGTTACATTTATTTCAGTAATGGTAAATGTGGAACTTCCAGCTAAATAAGTGTCGCCGATATGTAATTGGGTAATTCCTGAAACATAAAAACGATAAGCTGGACGTCCTTCCCCCGCATAATCCTGGACTCTCCATCCTCCGGTAGCTTCCAAATTCACGTCTTTACTTGTTCCTGTTTTCCGACCTACAAATTCGATGTTTGTAAGTCCTAAACCAGTAGGGATAGCAGGTGTTCCGTCCCCGTCAGACATAGTCAGCCGTCTTTTTAACTCATAAATCCACTCCCCATTGGCAGTTGCAGACGCACCAACACATAGTATTTTTATAAGAGATAAAGGGGATGAAGGTTTAGAAACGACCTTGATAGTTGTTTCTTTTTCAATCATAATGGACGTGTCGTTATTACGGACTTGGATTTTTAAAGTATATGTTTTTCCATTATCTCCTATTATTGGGGTATATGTATAATATCTTGGATATGATTTACCTACAGGGCAAACGCCTATAACATCAAAATTGTACGGATTTACTGCTTGGATAATGCTTCTCCAAAATATCTGTAGTGAGTCCCCTTCTACGGCAACTATTTCATCAGGCAATAACATATCTATCCCATTTAATAGGGAAACACCTGACTCCTCCAATTCTTTTTTTACGATATTGGTAACTGTTTCTTCATTCATGTTATTTGGCGTGGTAACAGATGGTTCCCCATTTGTCATTGTATAGCAGATTGCCAAATAAGGATGGTCTTCAGCTTTTATCTCTATGTTGACAGGACTTTCTGACCCTCGTATAGGATCGGAAGGTGCCACGCATTGCAGACTATCCAAATCATCCAGATAGGCATAAGTTGTTGCATAACTGTTCCCATTTAAAGGAATGTCTAATTTGTATGTATTACCTCCTAAAACCTTGTATATATTAATGCCACGTGAAGATGTCGTTTGTACGATATTAAAAGAATCATAGTGAATATAATATTTTTCGTATTTTTTAACTGGCTGCAATATTGTTGTAAACTTGGATAACAATTCGGGAGATAGTTTTTCTTCCGTTATAGATTGGTCACGTACAGGGGAATACAGGTAATTTGTTATTTGTATGGAGCCGGACAGATTTAATGCCTTGTTAATATAAACCTTTTCGCCAGTAGTACCCGAATTTATTCCCTTGAATTTATCGATGTCTTTAAAAACAATATATCCTACTGTGTCTCCGACTTCTACACCGCTTCCTGCCGTAGAGCATTTTAGTTCATATACTTGATGATTTTCCCATCCATCCATATTAACGGTCGCTTGCCATGCATAAGTGGTACCGGAGTAAGGTCTAAAATACAAGGTTCCGTTTCTTTGTTTTAAACCTAAAGTATAATTTTCAGGAATAGGGGCTATGCAGTACAGTTCCGAAACACAACCCGAATAATCATTTGTTTGGTTAGGGTAGTATATCTCACTATTTGCCGTTATAGGATAGCCTTGTAATGGGTCAAAGTCTTCATAAGGCATGGATTGGTTCCCCTTGTTTATCATTACTTGGCCTTGAACAGAAAATGCTGCCCAAACTGCATTTTCTACATAAGGTAATGACAGGGATTGAGTTGCAGTCCCTGGTATATAGTTCATGTCCTTATCATATAGGGCATGGTATCTTGCACCCGAAACATCCCCCCCTTCTGATATATATAGTCCTTCTTCGTCAATAGGAACCACAATTACTCCGTAACCGGTCGAAGAATGTGTCATAGAACCGTCACTTCTTACGGACAATTCATCCATAATCTTTTCTGGATTGGCAAGATTGGTAGATTTCGCAGAAAAACCGGTATCAGTAAGTTTATTATCTCGAAGTATATTTTTCAAAGACTTCCTTACATCCGCATCCACCACCGCATCCGTCGTAGTAGCCGGATAGATTGTTACGCCGTTCTTCTCTATTTTATGTATCTCACTCATTGTCTGTTTCCTCCTCGTCTTTAGGTTCGTCTAATTCTTCTATAATGGTTGCTATGTCTTTGGATAATATCTTGGTTGTGGAGATGATCCCATACTCCCCGAGCGTCTTGTCGCCGGTGATTTCCACACCGCCTATCTTCGGTTTGTCCGCGATGTCCCCGTAGCTCACTTTCCCGGAGAGCGTGAGGTTAAAATCGAAGTCCACCGTTACGGTTTCGAGGTGGTCGGGGCAGGTGTCCTCGCCTCCTATCTGACAGGTGCGGGCTACCAGACGGAAGGCATCGCAGATGTCCACCGCACGCATCCCGTCCTCGCCCTCGTTCTCGAATACCGTGAGGGTGTAGCTGCCTAATATGCGTTGTTCCTTGCCGGGAAAGGTGAACGTGAGGGTATCGCCTTCGACGGTGAAATCCTTCATCTCCCAGCGGCCGAGCAGCGTGGAAAGGTAGACGCGAAGGTTACGCCCTTCGAGCGTCGCATCTTCGCTGTGCAGCCTCAGCTGTATATCGTTTCCAATTCGTATCTTCTTCATAATATCTCTGTTATATCCGTTATTTTTGTCGATGTGATGTATCCCGTGAGGTCGATGTCCCCGCCGCCTCCTTGCTGGCCGGTGCTGACCCACGTTCCGTTGGTGCGGCATTCATAGACCAGTCCGGGAATAGTGCTGCCCACCACCGCCCAGTCCCCTTTCACGGGCGAGGGGTAGGCGGCGCGGAGGTCGGCAATGGTCGGGAACAGCCCTTTTGCTTTGACGCTGGCGTTCTTCGCCTTCTCCACGTCCACATTCAGGGCGCGGAAGTTGTTGTTCAGCTTCGTAGCCGCGTCGCCCCAGTTGCTGCTGTCGGGTATGTTGTCAAGCGTTGCCATGAGGGTTTAAATTTGCTTGGGTATTTCTTCCGAAACGTCCGACGTTTTATCTGAAGCGTGGGACGTTTTTTCGTCCGGGTCGGCAGCCGCCGGGACAAAGGCTTCATAGAGGGGAATAAAGTCCCAATTGAGCACTTTCCGCTTATCCATGTTCTCCAACCCCTCTTTCAGGACATTGACCTCCCGCTCGGAGAAATCGAACTCTCGGCCCGTGTCTTTCCTGACATTCCAGTAGGTTACTCCATTCCCTTGATCGTTCACCTCATAATAATCAAGCTCCTCGCCAGAGAGTTCCACCTTCCGACGGAGCTCCTCCGCCGTCCGGAATTTCGCGTAACCACCCGGTTTGAGAAACCGGAGTACCAACGGGATGGCTATGCGGTCTTTAATCTTCAGTGTTTGTATCATATTGATTTTTTGAGCAAAGTTCAAGTGAATTAAAGTGATCGTAAACCAAAGTGTAAAGAATTTCCTCTTGACTTTACAGGCGAATGGCATAGCAGTAAGTTTGCTGCAAAAACAAGGCGTATGAACGATTACATATTGAACGATGAAAGTGTTGTCAACAGCCACGGTTTTGTCCTCCTGAACGCAGCCGGACGGTTTGAACGCTTTAACGCCAATCCGGTAATGCTATTTAACCATGAGGCAGATAAGTTGATTGGCCAAATGACCGGACTTCGCGTAGAGGGGACAAAGCTGATTGGCACGCCGGTCTATGATGAGGAAGACGCGTTGGCAGCCAAATGCAAGCGACAGGGCGAGAAGGGATTTCTTAAAGGATGCAGTCCCGGAATCATGATTTATGCGGTAGAACTCCGGACGAATCCGGATGGCGAAGAGCGCATCACGGTAACGGACTGGGAACTGTGCGAGGTCAGCCTAGTCAGCGTTCCCAGCAACCGCAACGCGCTCCGGCTCTATAACGCACAAGGCGAGGTTATACCGGATGACCAGATCCGGCTCAGTATCGAATCATTATTACACTTAAATAAGCAAGACGAAATGGACAAGATCATCTTAACGGCCGAAGCGTATGCGGCTCTCGGCCTGAAAAGCAACGAGGCGGACGGCAAAGCCATCTCCGCTGCCATCATGGAATTGAAAGCCCGTGTCGAAAAAGCGGAAAAGGATTTGAACGACCAGCACAAGGCACAGGCTGAGGCTTTGGTCGAACTGGCTATCAAAGACGGACGTATCACGGCTGACAAGAAGGAACAGTTTATAAAACTCGCCCTTGCCGATTTCGACATGGCAAAGACTACGCTGGAAGCCATCCCCACGCGGGAATCATTGGCCGGGAAGGTAACGCACGGCACCGGTAAGGCTACATCGACGAAAGACCGTGCCGAGTGGACGTACCTCCGTTGGGCAAAAGAAGACCCAGAGGGATTGAAGCGTCTGAAGGAGACCGACCCGGAAGCGTTCGAGGAATTGAAGAAACGGATTAAGTAACATTTAAACAGTGATTAAACATGGCTATAGAGAAACAAATTTGGATTTCCATGCTGATGGAAGGGTTCTACCCCAGCCGTACGTTCCTGGCCCGCTCGGTCGATATGACGGCGATGGTGGAATACAATAAAATCAATTTGGCGGAGGCGGGTGTCGCTCCGGAAGTACTGGTCGATAACACCACCTTCCCCGTGCCGACGGCGAGCCGTACGGATGTAGCGCTGGAACTGCCGCTCCACACGTTCGACACGAAAAATACCGTCGTGCGCAACGTCGAGGCGATGGAACTGGCGTACGATAAGATGGACAGCGTTGTCCGCCAGCATCGCAATACCCTGCAGGCTAAGACGGCGGCATTTGCAGCCAACAGTTGGGCACCGCAGACGAATAAGGATTTGACCCCGGTAAAGGCCACTTCGGGAGCAGACAATAACCGCGGGGTGAAGTCGCTCAGCTTCCAGGACATTCTGGACTTGGATGCCTGGTTCCGCTCGCTGGATATCGACCCCTCGACAATGGTTGCCGTCCTGAATCCTTACCACCTGGCCGACCTGATGGCGGAGGATATGAAGCTCTACAAGGAGATGCTGACCGGCAACAAGATATTCGGTTTTGACCTCTACACCTTCAGCCAACTACCTTACTACAATGCCACGAGTGGCGCAAAGGTAGCGTTCGGCACGGCGGCTCAGGATACCGATACGCAATGCTCGCTGTTCTACTGCGCCGATGAGGTGATGCGTGCCGATGGAGACATCGAAGTGTTTGCCAAGTACAAAGATCCCGGCGAACGCGGCGACGTGATCGGTTTCCAGAAGCGTTTCACGGCGTTGCCTATCCGGAATAAATATCAGGCTGCCATCTATTCGGCAAAGAGTTCGGCGGCAGCTTCCGGAGGTGGTAGCGAAGGACAAGAAGATGGCGGTGGAGTATAACCCAAGATTATAAACTAACAATTCAAACATCGGATAATATGAAGAAAATGATGGGTTTATTGATGATGATGCTGGCTGTTTGTCTACCGGTCATGGCACAGACGGCGGCGGACGTCCCGGCCGAGGATTACGACACCATGATTGCCACATTCGCGGGCTTTGCATCGGGCGTGGTACTCCTGGTCGAGGGCATCAAGGCACTCTTCCCGAAGATGGAAGGGTTGGTTACACAGATAGTGAGCTGGGCAGTCGGCATCGCGGCGGCCATGCTCCTGTGGTGGCTCGACGCCGGATTCGTGGCGGATGTCGAGTGGTACATCGCCCTGCTGTACGGCCTGGGCGCATCTTTGGTGGCGAACGGCATCGCCGATACGGGCTTCATCCAGTGGATTATCGGGCTGTTCCGAAAGAAAACTGAGGCGTAAAGGCGATGGATTGGGATGCGTTGTTCAACTACCTGGGCACGGGCGGCGGCTTGATTGTGCTCCTCAACTGGATAGCCGGCCTGCCGCTCCTGCGCCGCAAGAAGGCGTTGGAAAAGGACGACGTGTCCCGGCAAATGGCAGCAAGAGACAATGAGACGATTCTTTGGCTATACGACCAGGTGCAGGAGTTCCGCAGCCGCATGTTCCGCCTGGAGGGCATTGTGGAGAAGCTTTCGGCTTGCCCTTATTGGGAGCGTTGCCCTGCTCGCCTCGTCGTGTCGGACTACAAGCGGAAGTACTACCATCCAAAAGGCAGACAGCCTCCGATGGCAGAGAAAGGTGTCCGTCGCCCTCGCAGCAATACCGGCAAAGACGCTGGCATTCCGGATTCCGCCGGACAGCCTCCGTAGCCTCCTCGAAGGCGAAAAGCTCACCAAAGAGGCGGACGGACTGAGGCTGACGGCGGAAGTAACGGGCGGCTCGCTGAATCTCCGGGCAGAAACGGCAGGCATTCCCGCCCTGACCTACACGGCCGACGAAAGCATCGACCGCATCCGGGACAGTTCTGCCGGGCTGACGGAACAGAAAGAACCGGCGGCGGCCACCCTGCTCTCCCGCTTTAAACCTGTTTTAAACGGGGTTGTAATGATACTTATATTGATAATAATCTTTTTAATCATACTGAAATGTCAGAAACAAAGAAAACAAGATCCATCGGACTGAAGATGGCACTCTTCGGCGACGTGAACCCGGCGGGTGGTATGCCGGAGACGATGAAGCAGCTGGCGAAGACCCTGCAGGGAACGGCCTCCTTCAACACCGAAGCCGATACCACGCAGGACTTCTACTCGGAAGAGGAACCGACCGTTCCGGAAGAGACCGTCGTAACGGCTGCCGGATTGAAGCAAATCCGGTTGAACTTCATGGAATGGGATAACGAGGCACTGCAGGCCGTATTTGGCGGCTCGGTTAAGTCCTCCCAAAAGGTAACCATCGATGGCAAAACCTATACGGTGGATAAGTACATCGCTCCGAAAGATATTGTACAGGTTGAAAAGGCAGTACGCGCCATCAGCCGCTACAATGTGGTAATCGACATCCCTCGTGCCAAAGTAACCGCCCGCTTCGTCTGGAACCTGACGAACACGGATATCGCCCAGATAGAGGTTACCGCAACGGCACAATCGCCCATCGGGGAGGAAGACGGGCCGTATGAAATTTACAAGCTCGGC
>OGPY01000923.1_pt1 | contig 24253 bp, 37 predicted proteins | sample 1553121 | NCBI WGS metagenome assembly OGPY01 (sample SAMEA2580004, study PRJEB22360) | human gut metagenome
CCCCATACGTTAAACCAAACTCAAGACGTTACGCTCATAAAACTTGTGCGCAAACCGCAGAAGAAAATAAAACACAAGAAGAAAAAGATAAACAATTATTAGAAAATTATATAAAGAAGTTATTTGGAATTAACTGTATCTCTCCAAAAATTAAAAAACAAATAGAAACCTTTAGAAAAGATAATAACTATTCTTATACAGGAATGTACAAGACTTTAAAATACTTCTTCGAGATAAAAGGAAACTCTATTGAAAAGGCAAATGGCGGAATAGGTATTGTACCTTTTGTTTATGATGAAGCATATACTTATTGGAGAGCATTATGGGAAGCAAGAGAAAAAAATGAGCGAGTAGATGTAGAAAAATTTATTTTGCCCGTAAGAGAAGTACATATAGAACCTCCTCAACGGCAACCAATGAAACATATCAGAAAGCTATTTACTTTCTTAAATGAGGAGGAAGCGCATGAAGAGTAATTATGTAGATACAGCAGCTACTACTCAAGTAATTGGATGCGTGTTTAATAATGCCTCTATTCTTGATGATACAGATAGATATATAATCCACGAGGATGATTTCCAAGAGGATTTTCATAAAATAATCTTTGGTAGCATTTATAATATTCATTTAACTGGCAGTCAAGTTAATATAGATGCAATTATAGACTATTTAGCGAATAGACCTAAGTTTGATGCTATATTTAAACAAAATAAAGGGGTAGAATATCTTCTTGAAGCCTCATAGAACGCAAGACAGGATACATTTAACTATTATTATAATAGATTAAAGAAATTTACCTTGTTAAGAGCATATGACAATTTTGGTCTTGATGTTACTTATCTTTATGATCCAAATAATATTCTTGATACTCAAAAACGGCAAAAGCAAGAAGATTGGTTAGACAATACAAGTTTAGTAGAAATAGCTCATGCCATTGATATAAAAATAGATGAAATCAAGAGTAAATATATAGAGGATGATTTAGGGTTGGGGTATCAAGCTGGCGATGGAATTGATGAGCTTATTAGCGATTTAGAGCAACATCCAGAAGTTGGTATTCCATTATATGGTCCCCTTATTAATACTGTAACAAGAGGAGCAAGATTGCGAAAGTTTTATTTGCGGTCGGCCGCCACAGGAACGGGTAAGACGAGATCTATGATTGCAGATGCGTGCAATTTTGCGTGTAATGAAATCTACCATGAACAGTTTGGATGGATTAGAAACGGAACTTCTCAACCAACTTTATTTATAGCGACAGAGCAAGATAAGGGAGAAGTTCAAACAATGATGCTTGCTTTTCTTTCTGCTGTAAATGAAGAACATATCTTAAATGGTCAATATTTAGAGGGAGAAAAAGATCGGGTACTCAAGGCCGCAGACATAATTAAAAAAAGTCCAATCTGGATTGAAGAATTACCAGACTTTTCTCTACAAGATGTAGAGAACAAGATTAAAAAGAATATTCGTGAGCATGAAGTGAAATACGTCTTATTTGATTATCTTCAAACCTCTCTTAAAATCCTTGAAGAAATCAGTAAGAAATCTGGCGGAGTAAAGTTAAGAGAAGATAATATCTTGTTTATGTTATCCGCAAGACTTAAAGATTTAGCTAATAAATATGGTATTTTTATTATGTCTGCTACTCAATTAAATGCTGATTATCAAAATAGTGAAACTCCAGATCAAAATCTGTTGCGCGGCGCAAAAAGTATTGCAGATAGAATTGACGTTGGTATGATTCTACTTAGTGTTACAGATGAAGATTTAGTAAAGCTTGACCCTATATTAGATAGTAACAAGAATTTATTAAGACCAAATCTTAAATTATCAGTTTACAAAAACCGCCGTGGTTCATATAAAGGAGTATATTTATGGTGTTCAGCAGATCTCGGAACTTGTCGTATTTTGCCACAGTTCTGTACTAATTGGAGACACGAAATGGTAAGTATTGAAGATATAAGAGTTATAGTTGATGAAGGTCCAGCCCCCTGGGAGAAATAAACACAAATCTTGAAAAAGTAGATTAGGCTTTAAAGGAATTAGATATATCTCTCAAAAACCTAGATGGAACTTTTAAGCATATTAGTGATATTCTTAATGAAATATCTAATAAATGGAGGAATCTTTATGAAGAGCAATAACACACTTGAATATCGTATGAGTAAGAAAATGTTTAACTCTATTCTTTCTGGAAGAAGCGAAGAAGAGAAGAAACAAAACCCTAAAGATTATGTGGCTGGAGTAGTTAATGAACAGTTTGGACTTAAAGGAACTGTAACTAATATTTCTGTATATGATGTTTAATTATGTCAAGATATTATGATAAAGATGAGCTAAAAAGCAAGTTAGAATTAGAACAAATTTATGATTTAATAGAAGCGTGGGGTGGTGAGCCTGAATACGTAGATGGAGGGCTCATCTCCCAAACAATATGTCATAATCTTCCAGGAGAAGGATCAAGAAAGTTATATTATTATGACAATACGAGACTTTTTAGATGCTATACTGGGTGTATAGATCCAACTTTTGACATCTTTGATTTGTGCATAAAAGTTAAGAAAAAACAAGAGGATAAGAAGTGGGAACTTTATGATGCTATGGATTACATAGCAGGGTATTTCGGATTTGATGGTGTAGAATTAAAAGACGAAGAAGAGAAGTTAAAAGATTGGGATATATTTAAGAGACATAATATTCAACTACCCAAGCCCAAAGAAATTATCCATTTAAAAGAATATAACCCTATTATTCTTACTCGTTTTTCTTATCCTAGAATTGCGGGATGGGAAGCTGAAGGAATTTTACCCGAGGTAAATAGAAGAAACTTTATTGGGTATTATCCCGGTGGAGGATAGATAACAATTCCGCATTTTGACATAGATAATAGATTAGTTGGAATTAGAGGAAGAACCTTATCTGCTGATGATGCAGAGAGATATGGTAAATATAGACCTCTTATGGTAAATAGGCAACTATATAATCATCCATTAAGTATGAATTTATATAACCTAAATCACAGCAAAGAAAATATAAAAAAGGTAAAAGCCGCAATTATATTCGAATCAGAGAAGAGCTGTCTCATGTATCAATCTTATTATGGGTATGATAACGATATATCTGTAGCTTGCTGTGGAAGTAGTATATCTAGCTATCATATAGATTTACTTAAATCATTAGGTGTTAATGAAATTATAGTGGCTTTTGATAGACAGTTTGTTGAAATAAGCGATGATGAATTTAAACGATTAAAAGCTAAATTAATTCATATATATAACAAGTATAGTAAGAATGTTCGTATATCTGCTATATTTGATAAACGAATGATTCTTCCGTATAAAGCAAGTCCTATAGATGAAGGACCGCAAGTTTTTGAAAAATTATTAAATGAAAGAATTATCCCATATGAATAAAATAAGGAGAGTGATAAAGATTGGAATATTCATTAATTAGTCCACGAAATTAGGATTATACAGCGTTAGAATAGGTATTGATAAATAGAGGCATTAAATATGAAGATATACCTCATTATCTAACTGTATCAGAAAAAGATAATTTATCTCCTTTACTTCTTAATAATATTGAACGCGCCGTTTAGCTAATTATTAAGCATATATTAAAAGACGATTCTTATATCTATATCTAGGTAGATAGCGATTGTGATGGATATACTTCTGCGGCTTTATTACTAAATTATCTTCATGCACAATTCCCTTCTGCAATAAACAAGTTTATTTATGGTTTTCATCAAGGTAAAATACATGGTATAAAACCAGAATTAATCCCCGATAAAGTTTCACTTGTTATTGCACCAGATTCTAGTTCTAACGATTATCAAGAGCATGAGGAATTAGCGAAAAAGGGAATTGATGTATTGGTTATTGACCACCACTTAGCTGATAAAGTTTCCGAGTATGCTTGCGTAGTGAATAATCAATTATGCGATTATCCTACTAAATCGTTATCTGGAGTTGGAGTTGTCTATAAACTATGTCAATATATGGATACTGTTTGCGGGATCGCCTATGCGGACGATTTTCTAGATATTGTCGGCGTAGGTCTCGTTGGAGATATGATGGATATTAGAGACTTTGAGACCCATTATCTTGTATAGTAGGGGCTATAGAGGTCGCGTCTCCGCAATCCATTTATAAAAGGTATGGCAGAAAAAAATGCTTATCAACTAGGCAGAGGAGATTTAACTCCTATTGGAGTAGCGTTCTATATTGTTCCTCTTGTTAATGCAATTACTAGAGTTGGTACTCAAGATGAAAAACAAGTTCTATTTGAAAGTATGCTTGAATGGAAAGCCTATGAACTTATTCCATCTACGAAGAGAGGTTGCAAAGGACAAGAGGAAACCAGATTAGAGTAGGCTTTAAGAGTTTGCACTAATGTAAAAAATCGTTAGACTAGAACTAGAGATGCTGAAGTCGAACAGATAGAAAATATTGTCCAAAAAAATAATTTATTAGAGCATAAACTTTTAATTATTAAATTAGAAGATATGCAAGTAGATAGAGGTATTACTGGTTTAATAGCTAATGAGTTAATGAGTGAATATAAGCGTCCTGTTGTTCTTTTATCTAAAACGGTACATGAAGGACAAGATGCATGGGAAGGTTCAGCTAGAGGATATGAAAAATCTAAGATGAATGATTTTAGATAGTTTGTAAGAAATTCTGGCTTAGTCTTTCTTGCCGAAGGGCACGCTAACGCTTTTGGTTTTGGTATTTATGATAAAGATTTTGATGATTTTATTTCTTGGTCTGATGAACAATTAAAAGAGATAGAGTTTTCACCAAGCTATAAAGTAGATTTTATTTACTCGACGTCAAATGTTAGCTCTAAAGATATATTAGAATTAGGAGATGCCAAATATCTTTGGGGTTAGAATATTGACGAACCACTGATCGCAGTGGAAAATGTTGCAGTAACAAATGATATGCTTAGCCTTATGGCTAAAGATAGGAATCCTACTTTGAAGATTCAATTACCTAATGGAGTTACTTGCATCAAGTTTAAATCAAGCGAAGAGGAGCTAGATAATTTATCTAGTGAATTAGGTTGCGTGAGTATAAATTTGATTGGTAGGCCAGAAGTAAATAGATACTTCGGTAGTGTGACACCACAAATTATTATTACAGATTATGAAATTATAAGTAGATAGAAGTATTACTTTTAATGATTGCGCAACCTCTTACTAAAGGAGGAAACAATCACGATGAAACGTTTTATAAGTATTATACTAAGTTTAATCATTCTATTATCTATGGTTTGTAGTTGTAATAGTCCATTTATTGCTATTGCTTCTGCATATTCAGTACAGTATAATGATACTACGAGTTATACCTATGATGATTTAAATATATTGATTGAGCTTATTGCGGAACAAATCTCTAATATGAACGCCGCACATCAAATGGCTGACGCTGCTAGGCAGTTAGGCTATTCAGAAGACCATGATGTAATTAAACTTGCTGTGGAAGAATATAATAATGCTAATGAGATAAGGCAAGATTATCAGCGAGTATACGATGAACTCATGGAACATTGGCATCAAAAGGAAGAAGAGTACCCAGTAGCTACATATATATGGAGTTATTTTAAGGAATTAGGCTATAGTAATCAAGTTTGTGCTGGAATACTTGGTAATATAATGGCTGAAGTTGGTGGTAATACCTTGAACATTCAATATGAATTAGGTAATTCTTCATATTATGGGATGTGTCAATGGAATAAGGCGTATTCTGAGGTTTGGGGAGCCTCATTAGAAGAGCAATGCAATTATTTGGAAAATACTATTGAATATGAATTTAATACATTTGGTCATGCCTATAAGAGAGGGTTTGATTACGAAGATTTTCTAAATATGACAAGTATAACTGATGCTGCTTTAGCGTTCGCGAAATGCTATGAAAGATGCGGTTCTGGAAGTTATACAGTACGACAAAATAATGCGATAATCGCATATAATTATTTTGTAAGTTAAAATAAAATATCTGCGGACTGGCCGGAACCTAGACGACCGTCCGCAGAAACTAAAATTGGTTTTACTATTTTTTGAGGTAAAATATGGAAGAATTAAAACAAACTATAAAATTTTTAGATTCTATTCAAATAGATAAGTATATAATAGGTTATATGGATATATACGATATTATGGATAGAATAGAAGATGATTATGGTGCATTTTTAGAAGATCATCCTATTTTTGAAGGATATGTTTTTAATTGGATGACTTCTGATGAATTTGCTGATTATTTAAGGAAAAAGGGTTATAGAGTTCAAGAAAATATTAGTTATGAGGTTTGGAAAAATGGAATTAACTCGTAAACAAGAGGAAGGATTGCGCATTGCAATAGATAGATATAATCACAACGAGCCCTATACTGTAATAGCAGGTTACGCAGGTACTGGAAAAAGTACCTTGATTAATTTTATTATAGCAGCTCTTGAGGTAGATCCAGAAGAAGAAGTTGCATATATTACTTTTACAGGAAAAGCCTCAGAGGTATTGCGAGAAAAAGGTTGCCATAATGCTATGACCGCGCATAAATTGTTATATTATAGTAAGCAAATGCCAAATGGTAAATTTTTCTATAAACCAAGGACTGTTCTTGAAAAGCCTTATAGAGTAATTGTTGTAGATGAAGTAAGTATGCTTCCTAAAGATATGTGGGATTTGCTTTTAAGTCATAATATCTATGTAATAGCTTGCGGAGATCCTTTTTAGATTCCTCCAATAGATAAGAAACAAGATAATCATATTTTGGATAATCCGCATATTTTTCTTGATGAAGTAATGCGTCAAGCAAAAGAAAGTGATATTATTTGCCTTAGCATGGATATTAGAGAAGGAAAGAGATTATCTCCTTTTAGCGGTCATGACGCTCAAGTTTTTAAGAAAAATGATCTGTGCGATGGAATGTATTTTTGGGCAGACTAGATTCTTGTATCTACCAATAAAAGTAGGCATGATATTAATTCTTATATTAGAGATGATTTAGGTAGAGGATTTGAGCCAGAAATAGATGATAAGATTATTTGTTTGAGGAACTGTTGGGATACTTGCTCTGAAAAACATGAAAATCCACTCGTAAATGGCTCTGTTGGATATATTAAAACTAAAAGAATGGAATCTATTGATTATATCCTCGCTGGAAAGTTAGTGTCTGCTCCTGTTTTATTTGCAGATATTGAAACAACAAATGATACATATAGAGAAGTTGGTATTGACTATACCGCTTTAACTACTGGAGAAAAGTTTTTTACTCCTCAACAAGAATATTTAATTAGGAGAAATAAAGAAAATCCAGATCTTCCTATTGAGTTTAATTTTGGTTATGCAATTACTGGACATAGAGCACAAGGTTCACAATGGGATAAGGTTTTAGTATTAGAAGAATCATTTCCATTTGATAAAATTGAACACGCTAGATGGATATATACTACAGTTACAAGGGCCATTGAAAAACTTACATTGATATTAAAGAATTAATATGCTATAATTATTATATAGTAAAAATAAAAGGTTGTGATTTATATGTGGACCATATATAGACACATCAATAAAATAAATGGAAAATCATATATAGGAAAAGCAAAAGATGTGAATGATAGATGGGCAAATAATGGCAGTAAATATAAAACTTGCCCGAGATTTTGGTCAGCTATTGTTCATTATGGTTGGGACAGCTTTGAGCATACTATTTTAGAAGATAATATAAATGATAAAGAAGTAGATGAGCGAGAAAAGTTCTATATTAAATATTACAATTCTCTATATCCGAATGGATATAATTTAGCAATAGGCGGTTCTGGAGGAAACGCCTGGGTGGGAAAAACATAGGAAGAGAAATAGAAATTTTCAGAAGAAAGAAGAAATGAGACTTTATCTCGTGGAGAAGATTGGCATAAGAAATTATCTCAAGCTCAATATAATAGATGGTCTAAAATAGAAGAAAAATAGAAAATGTCCAATCGGGTTTCTGGTGGGAAAAATCCGATGGCCAAAAGATGCTTTTGTGTAGAGACCGGAATTATTTATGATAGCTATGCCGATGCAGCAGAAGAGTGCGGTTATCCCAGAAGTTCTGGTTCAAAAATTGGGATGGTAATACGAGGATAGAAGAAAACTTTTGCAGGATTTCACTGGAGATAGATAGATTAATTGTAGGAGGGTGTTAAAAATGGGTTATTTTAATAATCATAGCCATACTATGTATAGTAATTTAAGACTGCTTGATTGTATTAATCGCCCAGAAGCATTGATAGATAAAGCAATTGAACTTGGTCTTACTGGTATAGGCATTACCGATCATGAATCGTTAAGCGCTCACATGGCAGTTAATAAATATGCAAAGAAAATTAAAGAGTCTAATCCAGATTTTGTTATTGCCCTTGGTAATGAGATTTATTTAACTGATACGAGGGATTTAGGACAAAGATATTATCACTTTATTCTTCTTGCAAAAGATGAAATTGGTTATAGAGGATTAAAAGAATTATCATCTATTGCATGGATGAATGGATATTATGATCGTAGAATGGAAAGAGTTCCTTTACTTAAATCTGAATTAAAGGATGTAATGGAAAGATTTAAGGGACATATTATAGGAACTACAGCTTGTATTGGCGGAGAACTTGGCAGCACAATTCTTAATTTAGAAAACTGTGAGAAGGTAAATGATATTACTAACGCGCAGCGTTATCATAAGCAGATAGTTGATTTTATGACTTTCTGTATAGATGTATTCGGTCATGATGATTTCTATATTGAGTGCGCTCCCGCCGCATATGAAGATCAAATTATTGCTAATAAGAGAATGTTAAAAATCTCTGAGGCTTTTGATGTAAATATGTGTATTGGAACAGACGCTCACTATTTAACAAAAGAAGATAGATATGTTCATAAAGCATACCTTAATTCTAAAGGTGGAGAACGAGAAGTTGATAGTTTTTATGAATTTACATATCTAATGACCGAAGATGAAACTAGAGAATTACTCCGTTTGAGCTTTGAAGAAGATATTATTGATTGGATTTTTAAATGCTCAAACGAGATTAAAGATAAAATACAATTCTACTCATTGGAAAGACATCAATCTATTCCAGAAGTAGAAGTTACAGATTATCCTGCTACAAGTTGGTGGGGTGTAAATAATGATATTGCAGATGAAATGGCAAAATATCCAATTTTAAAATCATTATTTACTTCTGATAATATTCAAGAAAGATATTGGATTAATGAATGTTGGAAAGCATTAGAAGATAAAGGGATTGATTGGATAAATGATCCTAGATACCCAGAACGGCTCGAAGAAGAAGCAAGAGTAAAGAGAGTAATCGGCGAAAAACTACAAACCTGTATGTTTGCATATCCGAATACTTTAAAGCACTATGTTGATTTATTCTGGAATTGTGGGAGTACGGTAGGTGCGGGGCGCGGCTCGGCTTGTGCAGCTTTAAATCATTATTTGTTGGGAATTACTCAACTAGATCCAATTGAATGGGATCTTCCTTTCTGGCGTTATATTAATGATGAAAGAACTGAATTAGGAGATATTGATCTCGATCTTGCCCCTTCAAAAATTCAGAAAATCTTTTCTGAGATTCGCAAAGAGCGTGGAGAATTAGGATTAGTACAAGTATGTACTTTTGGTACGGAAGGAACTAAATCTGCTATTTTGACCGCCTGTAGAGGTTATCGTTCAGAAGAATATCCAGATGGAATTGATGTTGACATGGCTCAATATATGAGTTCTTTAATTCCTCAAGAGCGTGGATTTTTATGGCCTATTGAAGATGTTATTAATGGTAATCCAGAAAAAGGACGCAAGCCTGTTACAGTATTTGTAAACACTGTAAATCAATATCCTGGGCTTCTGGATATTATTACAAGGATTCAAGGTCTAGTAAATAAACGTTCAAGCCATGCTTCTGGAGTTATTTTATTTGATGAAAACATCTTTGATACAGCAGCAGTCATGAGGACTCCTAAAGGAGCTTTAATTACCCAATGGGATTTGCATGACCAAGAAGCTGGTGGTTCTGTAAAATATGATTTCCTGCTTACCGCGGTTCAAGACATTATTATTCAAACTATTTCTCTATTACAAGAAGATGGAGTTATTGAGAAAGATTTAACATTACGAGAAGTCTACAATAAATACCTCCACCCATCTGTCCTCCCGCAAAATGATAAGAAAATGTGGGATGCTCTTGCTAATGGCGATGTTCTTGGATGTTTCCAGTTTGATTCTAGTGTTGGTGCACAAGCAGCTAAGAAGATTAAACCTCAGAATCCACACGAAATGGCGGATGCTAACGGATTAATGCGTCTAATGACTCAAGAAAAAGGTGCAGAAACTCCAATGGAGAAATATGTCCGATTCAAGAATAATATTTCTCTTTGGTACAAAGAAATGGATCAACAGGGTTTAACTAAAGAAGAGCAAAAAATTCTTGAACCTCATTTTTTACGTTCTTATGGCGTTCCTCCTAGTCAAGAACAAATGATGACCATGCTTCAAGACCCAAATATTTGCGGATTTACGCTCGCTGAGGCGAACGCCGCAAGAAAAATAGTTGGTAAGAAGCAAATGAACAAAATTCCAGAGTTAAGAGAAAAAGTTCTTAATTCTGCAAAATCTTCTGCTCTTGGTCATTATGTATGGAATTATGGTATCGGACCTCAAATGGGGTATAGTTTCTCGATTATCCATGCTCTTGCTTATAGTTTTATTGGTATGCAAACCTTATATTTAGCAACACATTTCAATCCTGTTTATTGGAATACAGCATATCTGATTGTAAATAGTGGAGCTATTGATGAAGAAGAAGGAGAACAATCTGACTATACCAAGATTGCTAAAGCCATTGGAGAAATCCGTAATGCAGGTATAAAAGTATCTTTAGTAGATATTAATCACTCTGACTTTGGATTTAAGCCAGATGTAGAGAATAATCAAATCTTGTTTGGATTAAAAGGACTAGCTAATGTTAATAACGATTTTATTAAAGATATTATTGATAATAGACCTTATGTATCTCTGCTTGATTTTCTCAATAGAGTGCATCCAAATAAGCAAGCTATGATTTCCCTTATTAAAGGTGGGGCCTTTGATCAATTTTCTTCCCGTATGGAAACTATGATTGAATATATTTGGCTGACTTGCGATAAGAAAAAAAGATTAACCCTTCAAAATATGCCTGGATTAATTCGTTATGGGTTATTGCCAGAAGATACAGAAGAGCAAGTTATGGCTCGTAGGATATATGAGTTTAATAGATATTTAAAAGCAGAATGTAAATGTAGTTTTAAACTAGATTATTTCATCTTAGATGAAAGAGCGATTAACTTTCTTACCGAAATAGATAAAGAATCTATGGTTGTATATGAAAATAATAGATTCTTCCTTAATATGAAAGATTGGGATAAACAAATCTATCAACCATGGATGGATGTATTTCGAGCATGGATTTCCGCAAATAAAGAAGAAATACTTGATAATTTAAATACTGTTATCTTTATGGAAGATTGGAATAAATATGCTTCTGGGAATATTTCTTCTTGGGAAATGGAATCTTTATGTTTCTATTACCATGACCATGAACTTGCAAATATAAACAATAGTAAGTATGGTTTTGTAGACTTCTTTAGTCTACCAGAAGAGCCTCAAGTAGAAAAGGTGTTTAAGCGTGGAGCATCTTTAATTCCTATTTATAAACTTCATAAGATTTGCGGGACTTGTATCGCAAAGAATAAGACAAAAAGTACGGTTTATCTTCTTACTACAACAGGAGTAGTAGCAGTAAAATTCAGACAAGAGTACTTCGCATTATTTGATAAGTAGACTTTTCAAAGAAACTCTGATGGAACTAAAAAAGTAATTGAGAAGTCTTGGTTTAATCGAGGTAATATGATAGTTGTTCAAGGTATTCGTAGAGGCGATGAATTTGTTACTAAAAAATACGCAAGTTCTGGAGGACATCAACTCTATCATATTGATGAGATTGTAAACGGAACTGATTTAATTCTTCGTAGTGAGAGAAAACAAGGAGAAGAAGAAGATGAAGATAGTAGCATTGATGGGTGAAGCTGGAAGTGGAAAGGATACTATTCTCCATAAAATTATGGAGAAGTATCCTTCATATTTCCATGAAATTGTAAGTTGTACTACTCGTCCTCCTAGAGAGGGAGAAAAAGATGGTATTAATTATCATTTCTTGTCTATTGATGAATTTACAAGAAAGATTCTCAATGGAGATATATTAGAGGCAACAGAATTTAATGATTGGCATTATGGTACAGATAGAGAAAGTTTAATAATAGACAAGATAAACATAGGAGTTTTCAATCCTGAAGGTATAAGGTGCTTACAGGAAGATGATAATATTGAACTATATGTATTTTATGTGCGGGCCGCAGATAAGTAGAGACTATTAAGATAGCTAAATAGAGAAGAAAATCCAGATGTAGACGAAATAGTTAGAAGATATAAAACTGACACTCAAGATTTTGGCTATCTTGAAGATATAAGATATTAGATTCTTGAAAACAATACCTTGGAAGATATTGATGTTGCTATTGATACTATATTTGGACAGTTTTATTAAATAAATAATCCCTATCTCTTATATATAATATACTCGCATAAAGAGGTGGATTTATATGTATTGTATATATTTGCATAGAAATAAAATAAATAATAAAGTATATATTGGACAAACCAAATTTGGAGATAATCCAAATAAGAGATGGCAAAATGGCAATGGATACAAGGAAAATATATCTTTTTATTATGATATATAGAAATATGGATGGAATAATTTTGAACATATAATTTTAGAAAATAATCTTACGCTAGATGAAAGTAATAAGTTAGAAAAGCAATATATATCATATTATAATTCTACCAATCCCTCTGTTGGATATAATACAATGCCTGGTGGAGGAAAAAGCGAAAAGATTCAAGGTCCAAGTGATGCATTGAACTCATTCATTTCTTTATACTATAATGATAGTAATGGAATATTAAAAAGCAAAAAGACTTTAGAATCTTTACAAAGGGAAAAGTAGAGATATATACAAAAAACGAGATAAGGAGTTGTTTATATATGCTTCAAGTAAGAAAGAGAAATGGTATCTTAGTACCATTTGATAAAGAACGTATTATTAACGCTATTAATAAGGCTTTTATTGAAGCAGATGGAGCTTTATATGAAGATGATACTGCAAACGATATTGCAGATGAAATTAAATATGCAGTAAAAACTTCTGATGAAGTGGTTTCTGTTGAAAAAATTCAAGATATGGTAGAAGACTATCTTATGAAATCTGAACGCAGAGATGTCGCAAAGGAATATATTAGATATAGATATAAGAGAGAAATTGCGCGAAAAGGTCAAGATGATTTTATCAAAGCCTTTTCTGCAAAAATTCAAGGCTCTGATATTGAAAATCAAAATGCAAATGTAGACGAAATGTCTTTTGGCGGTAGAGTTGGAGCTGCATCAGATCTACAAATGAAGAAGTATGCTCTTGATTATCTTGTTTCTAGTAAGTCAAGAGCTAATCATGAGAATAATGAAATCTATATTCATGATTTAAATGCTTATGCAGTAGGTATGCACAACTGTCTTTCTATTCCCTTTGATGATTTACTTGCAAAAGGATTTAATACCCGACAAACGGATGTTCGCCCTGCTGGATCTGTAAATACTGCTTTTTAGCTTGTTGCAGTTATTTTCCAGCTACAAAGCCTGCAACAATTTGGTGGCGTATCTGCTACTCACCTTGATTGGACTATGGTTCCATATGTGAGAAAGAGTTTCTATAAACATTTAATGGATGGATATAAGTATTTAGAGGGAATAGAAAATCCTAAATCTTTATATGGACAAGAAACTTCTAATTCTTTTTGGACGCAATATGTAGATATCGAAGATAAAGACTTAAAAGAATGTCATCCAAAGGCTTATAAATATGCTATGGATATGACAGAAAAAGAAACTCATCAAGCTGTTGAAGGTATGTATCATAATCTCAATACTCTTCAATCTCGTTCTGGTAATCAATTACCATTCACTTCCATTAACTATGGAACTTGTACTCTTCCAGAGGGACGTATGGTAATTAAAGCCTTACTTAAAGTTTCCATAGAAGGGCTTGGTAAGTTACATAAAACTTCTATCTTCCCGTGCGGAATTTTCCAATGTATGAAGGGTGTAAATAGGGAACCTGGAGACCCTAATTATGATTTATTCAGACTTGCATTAAAGTCTACTGCTTTAAGATTATATCCTAATTATGCTAATGTTGATTGGAGCGGCAATGCAGGATATGATAAGAATGATCCCAAGACTTACTTCAGTACCATGGGTAAGCGTAAACTACAGCCCATGTAAAACCTTTTGAACCTCGCCCGAGGGTGTTTGCGGAAGCCCGATTAAAGATCGGTTTAACAAAATTCGCAAGCTAACGGTTAGGTCCTATATGGATGAGACCGTGCTAAATTTCTAATAGAGTAAAAAATTTTGGTTAAAACTTTATAATGAACTTTGAATGGTTTTTATATATAATAGAAAGGTGCAGCACCTTTAATTTATTGTTTAAAAGGAGAATGTTCAATGTTCATCTATAAAATTAGTAACACAATAAATGATAAAGTGTATATTGGTTAGACGATTCGTCCAATAGAAGATCGTTTTAATAGACACATAAACGATGCTATGAACAATATTCTTGATACGCATTTTGCTAGAGCAATTAGACTTTATGGTCCAGATAAATTCTATATAGAATTATTGGATACTGCCAATAATCAAGAAGAACTTACTCAGAAAGAACGAAATTATATTCAATTATACAACTCTGTTGAAAATGGATATAATGAAACTGATGCAATAAGCAAATGCGGAGGCAATATCTATAAGAATAAAACAAAAGAAGAAATGAACGTTATAAAAGAGAAAATTAGATAGACCAAGCTTGGTGGGAAAAATCCCCATGCTGCTAAAGTAAAATGTAAGAATATTGAAACCGATAAAGAATTATTTTTTGGTAGTATGGCTGAATGTGCAGCATATTTTGGTAAAGATAATCATCAATTCATTTCTAGAAGATGCAGAGGAGAAATAAAAAATCTCTATGAAGGTAAATGGAAATTTGCATATCAAGATCAAGATTATGATATTTTTACCTCTAGACCAAACGCTAAAAGAACTAAACGTGTCGAAGTTTTAAATTTAGAAACTCAAGAAAAAGTAGTTTTTAATACAATGAAAGACGCTGATAGATATTGCGGCTTTGGTTTAAATTATACTAGTAAAAAATTTAAATCAACTGGAGCTAAAGAGATTTACAGAAATCAATATAAACTTACTCTATTAGATTAAATGTGTATCGACTATCCCTGATGAGTGTAAGGGAGTAGGACTGGAGATAGGCACCAGTTCGAAGCAGAAGGCTATCGAAAGATAGAATATATAGTCAGTGCTGATGGCAACATCAGATAATAATGTGTAGAACTGCGAATGGATTTGACATTAATGGATTAGGACAGCAAAAAGATGGGCGCGGAAATATCTGCCCCGTGACAGTTATTATGCCAACAATAGCAATGAAAGCCAAGGAATATTGGGAAAATAATCCTAGTGGAGATGATTCTTGCGTAGAGGCATTTATGGATATGCTTGATGAAAAAATTCATGAAGCTAAAGATATGCTGCTTGAAAGATTTGAATATATTTGCGCACAACCAGCCGAATCCGCTAAATTCATGTACGAAAATGGATTAATGGCTGGATATGATGGGATTTCTACTAGAAGTGCATTACAGCATGGAACATTAAGCCTCGGGCAAATTGGGCTTGCGGAAACGCTTCAAATCTTGATAGGTTGCGATCATACAACTAAAGAAGGTATGGAATTAGCAAAGAGAATTGAAAGTTTATTTAAGCAAAGATGCGCTGAATTTAAAAATCAATATAAGCTTAACTTCGGGGTATATTATACTCCAGCCGAGAATCTTTGTTATACTTCTCTTGAAAAATTCAAGAAAAAATATGGTGTAATTCCTAACGTAAGTGATAGAGAGTACTTTACTAATTCTATCCACGTTCCCGTATGGAAACAAATCTCTCCATTTGATAAGATTGATATTGAATCTCAACTAACAGGATATTCTTCTGCTGGTTGTATTACTTATGTAGAGCTTGATAGTGGTGTGAAGAATAATATTGATGCTCTTGAAATATTAGTAAATTATGCCATGGATAAGGACATCCCGTATTTTGCTATTAATGTCCCTAATGATACCTGTCTTGAATGTGGATATATGGATGAATTTAATGACCATTGCCCAGAATGTGGTAGTGATCATATTCAACAACTTCGTAGAGTAACAGGCTATCTTACTGGCAATTATAAGACAGCTTTTAATAAGGGCAAGATTGCTGAAACAGACGATAGAGTTAAACATGTGGGGTATATGGAATGAGATATGCAGGTATTATTTATAATGATTTTGCTGCGGCACCTGGAGTATCCTTGAGCTTTTTTACTCAAGGATGCCCACATCGTTGCAAGGGGTGTCATAATCAAGAGACATGGGATTTCGACGGTGGAAAAGAATTTACCCATGAAGATTTTGTTTCTTTATTAGATGGATTAACAGCTAATAATATTCAAAGAACCTTATGTATAATGGGCGGAGAACCATTATGTCCAGAGAATTGTTTCTTAACTAATCTAGTAATTCAAACTGCGAAAGAAAAAATCCCTAATTTAAAAATTTATCTATGGACTGGATATCTCTATGAAGATTTAAAAAAATCAACAGATGCAACTATTTAGAATATACTTCAATTAGTTGATGTTTTAATTGATGGCCCATACATTGAAGCAGAAAGAGATATTACAGAGCCTCTTAAAGGAAGCCGTAATCAAAGAATTATATACTTAAAATGATATTTATAAAAAGTATATTTGGAGGATTAATGATAGCAATAGCCAGCTACATCTATTTATCTGTTGGAGGTGTAGTTGGCGCCATTATGTTCTCTATTGGCTTATTAACAATATTAAATATGAGATTTAAGTTATTTACTGGCTCAGTAGGCTATATCAAAAGCAAAGATGATATAAGAGATAACATTATTATACTTATGGGTAATATTATCGGGGCCTGCGGGATTCTCGCTTTCCCGCACGCAGCCGCTCTATCTCTAGTCTCTGCTAAGATCGCAATCCCACTATATTTAGTTTTCTTAAAGGGGATGGTTTGTGGTATATTTATATATTCGGCAGTATCCTCGTTTAAAAGAAATAAAGATTATATGGTGCCAGTCTGCGTAACAGGTTTTATATTATTCGGCGGAGAACACTGTATTGCAGATCTTTGTTACACTTTGGCCGCAGGTGTGCTTTCTATTGATATAGTATTATTTTTAATAGTAGTTACAATAGGCAATGCTATTGGTGCAATTATTGTTGACAGAATAAAATAATTATGATATTATATTAAAAGAAATGGAGGACTAGATATGACTTTATACGAGCTAAATCAAGCGGGATATGCCTCCCTTCCAAAAATGACGAAGGCTGAATTAGAGAAAGCTAAAGAAAATATTATCACATTCTTAGATTCCAATGATTCTAGATATTATATGATGCTTAATCACGATAATAAATATTTTACTTTATTTACCTATGAAAACGATGTAAATAAAAATAAAATGGCAAGCGAGATTATTTCTGTTTCTAAGACACTTGGAGAAATCAAGGCAATAGAAATAAATGGAAATATTGTAGAAATTTGGATTTTACATGGAGAGAAATGTGATATGTATGCGTTCTTTGATTATACAAAAGGGGTGATATAGGTATGACAAATGCTATTATTGTAAATTATAATCCATTTGCTATGGAATCTGCTGTATATGTTGTTGATGATGGACTACAAAAACAAATGAAAGTATGCTCTGATATTAATGGATTAGCTGAAGCGCTTGTAGGAATTGCTTATGGAAATGGAATATATAGTATACAAGTTCATGCTCCTTTTGCAATAACAGGAGAAATCAATAAACTTGTAAATGATTTGGAAAAAAATATGTATTCAAATAGTAAAATTACAGTTGAGGGAATTTAATATGTTTTATAATTTAAAGTCTACAAATACTTATAGGGTGCCTACTGTAGAAGATGCTCTTAGATTGCGCAAATGGTTAGAAAAAACCTCGGTAGGAGAATTAACTTCATTTAAATACACTACTAAATATATTAAGCAAAAAGGTGAAATAGTTGAAGAGTATCAACTCGTCACCGCTACTATTACTATTGACAACGAGAAAGAACCAGAAGGCATTATGCCAATTACCATTACGGAGGAATAATATGAGTGTATATTTTGAGAAAGTAAGTCGCTTTAATGACATTGATCTACCTATTCCAACCCGCGCGACCGCTAATTCCGCAGGTTATGATTTCGTAGTCGCAGAAGATACAGTTCTACCTCCAATGAATTTTTTAACTTCTAAAATTCAAGACCATATTTTTGAAAAAGATAGTGACAAGGATTTTTATGGATTTGTGAGCCCTTTTACTCTTGATGATATGGCCAATCTTACTAAAGAATTAAAGTCTAAGATTACTCTTGTATCAACAGGAATGAAATGTCATTTAAATCCTGGTCAATATCTCGAATTAAGTGTTCGCAGTTCCACTCCTCTTAAACATTGGATTATTTGCGGAAATAGCGTTGGTATTATTGATGCCGATTATTGTGATAATCCAGATAATGAAGGAGAGATCTTTTTCCAGCTTGTTAATTTATCTCCTTTTGCTATTCAGTTAAAGCGTGGAGATAAAATTGGACAAGGAATTATTAAGAGTTATCAAATTACTGATGACGATAATGCAACTGGAGAAAGACTCGGTGGATTCGGAAGCACATCTAAATGAGTAATCTATTATCACTCGATTAGAGTTCGAAGATTACCGGATATGCGGTCTTTGAAGATAATAAGTTAAAAACTTTTGGTAAATTTGCTGTTGAAGATAATAATATAGATACTAGATTAGTAAAAATAAGATAGAAGATTAAAGATCTTATTGAATAGTATCATATAGATGAAGTAGTTTTTGAAGATATATAGTAGTAGAATAATATTTCTAATAATGTTTAGACTTTTAAGATTTTAGCAGAAGTATATGGGGTAGTTTCTGAATTACTAGAACAAGAAAAAATTCCCCATTCTTCTATTTTAGCAGTAACATGGAAATCTTTATTGGGTATAAAAGGAAAAACTCGACCAGAGTAGAAAAAAAATGCTCAGAATTATGTTTTTTATAATTATGGGAAAAAACCCACACAGGATGAAAGTGACGCTGTTTGTATCGGCCTTGCGCATATTAAATAGCATCAATGCGCTTGGTAATATTGGTCTAAATAAAAAAATCCTCCTTTCTTAACTTTAAAATAATTTGAGAAGTTAAGAAAGGAGGATTTTATGTTTGCTTTTATTACAGAACATATAGTAGAAATTCTTTTTGGTCTAATTTCCGCCGGAGCGTTGGCTTTTTGTAGATACTTATATAAATAGTTAATGGCATATAAAAAAATGTTATAGGAAAAAGAAAATAATGATATAGTAGAACTTATTGACGAAAAATTAAAACCAATAGTAGAAGATATTGAAGAATTAAGAACATATATACGGAAAATAGAAGATAAAGAAAGACAAGATTTAACATTAATTATAGCTTCATATAGGTTTAGGCTTGTTTAGCTATGTAAAATATATATAAAGCAAGGATATATGACTCAAGATTAGTATGACCAACTAACAGAATTTTACAAACTATATCATTCTTTAGGTGGTAATGGACAAGCTAAAGAATATTATGAGAAAACCATGGAGTTAGAAATTAGATCAGAATAAAAAAAATGGGGAACTCAAGTGAGTTCCCCATCCTTCTTTAAGCGATTAAAAATAGAATTAATCATATTTATTATTTCCTAGCCATATGTAGCAATTAAATCAGCTAATAATTCTTCTTGTTCGATAGACAATTCTATTCCATAACTAAACATTGCAGCGTGCGTTAACTCATGACATAAAACTTTTTTCATCATTAATGGAGATAATTCTCCATTAATATAAATACCTTTAGTTTCATTATCACAAGCTCCTATCGTTAATTGTCCATCGCTTCTAATTAACATAGGATGAATTGGAGAAGTTAAAAATAATTTCCATCCTTCTCCATTAATATTAAACATGGTTTAAAGAAGATATTTTTGTAGCAAGAGCAGAAATTTTCTTTTCTAATAACTATCTTTCTTCTGGGCTTGCGTCATCAATCATTTCAACTAAATCTTCGCTTAATTCTTTCATGTATTTATCTAATTCTTTCATCTTTATTTCTTTATCTTTATGAAGCTCTTTTGATTCCATATACATTCGACGCATCATAGGACTACGACCTTCGCGAGAATCTCTTAAATCCATTGGAAATTCTTTCTCGTTATAATATATTGGTCTATCTCCATAGTTTCTGCGGCTATCCTGCATATCTCCTCTATCTGATTCAGTATATCTCCCTTGAGAATCTCTTGAACGAGGATAGTACATTCTACCCCATTCATTTCTGTCCATATCTCTATCGGGTAAATAATATGGAGGAGTAATTGGAATGTAATACTTTCTATGTTCTTCATCTTTCTCTTCCATTGCTTTTACAATAGAACAGTAGTACATTGCCTGCTCTAAATCTTTTATCATATCAATAGCTTCGCCTAATTCATGAGTGTCTACATTATGAATATCACTTAGCTATGATTGAACACACCCAATAAGAGTTTCTTTCATATGTTTAAGTCTTTCCATAATTAAGCCACCCTTTCAATAATTAAATTTGCATTTTGGACGTCAATAGTCTGAGTAGAAACATTTTTTACTGCAATTTCAAAGCAACATCCTCTTGGCACATCAATAAATATAGAACTTGCTACATTATTATAATCTCCTACCGCCGCCGGAGTAGAAATCATAGTAGTAGAAGCTACCCCTTCTCCATTGATAGCAATAGCTAAAGAAATTGGACCTGCTGTTCCACCTGCGGCGATTGCAATATTACCGCTAAAATGAGCTTTATATCTAGCTCTGCATTGAGTAGATGTATTACCTTTTAGTGTTACTAGTCCACTTCCAACGCGATGTAGTAGGCTGTTGGAACAGCCTACTACCGCATCGGTAAAAAGGACATTTTGATTAGCTTGTACTGTTTGTACGGCATTCGCAATAATTTCTATTGAACCAAATCTCTCCTTTTAATTTAAATTAACACCCGCAATTATTCATGCTATAGCAACAGTTGGGGTTTGGTACTACATAAGCGGGAATTGGATTATCACGTCCTAATCTACGAATAAGCTCCGCAGTTTGAGCTTCTTGGTTAGCTGTAATAAAGTTATTTTGAGCTTGTTGAGAAGCAGCGAGACGAAGGGCCTGATTCTCGTTTTGCAAATCAGAGATTTTCTCCTGGCAGAGATAATCAAGAATTGCACGAGTTCCAGCATTTTGACTGTCAATAATATCACGAGTATTATTGGCCATAGAAGTCTGTAGTGCATTAGTATTAGTCGCTAGATTGTAGTTGACGTCGGCAAAACCTCTCTCAATCTGACGACCAGTCTCGCAGCAACAATCTGCAATTTGACGAGAAATAGCATTTTGATTTGTGAGATTATCAAAACTTGCTTGCTGAATTGCAGATTTTGTATCACAACAACAGTTAGAAAGCTGTGTAGCTAAAGCATTTTGACCCTGCATTAAAGCTACATTAGTGCTATTGAAACCTTGCTGTGTCTGATATCCAAGATTGCATACTGCGTTGTCTACTCCATGGAAACCATTTGTTAAAGCATTATTTAAAGCATATGTGCTATCACAGATTCCCTACTGGATAGAATTAATTCCAGACTGTAGATTTTGGAAAGCAAAACCTTCATTAATGTCTGCGCGAGTTGCCCAACCTTGACCAGAAGGAGAACCCAGACCATTACTGTTGGCTCCATATCCACCAAAACCGCCAAATCCATTTCCCCATCCAGAGAAGCAGAATAAGAATAGAATTATAATCCACCAAGCTCCTCCGTCGTTCCAAATTCCGCCATTGTTACGATCATTGCCACCTGTAGCAGCAGCAATATCAGCTAAAGAGTATCCATTGTTAGAATTGAACATTTAAGTTCCTCCTTTAAGAAAATTATTAAAGGCCGAGCATTTTCTTAAAGTCAGCAAACTCCTTGTCATAATTTAATCCTCTTTGGGATAAAAGATTTCTAGCTATTTGTTCAATCTCTTCGGTTTTATTCTATTTGGCAAGATCTAACAAATTAGCTCCAAACGGATTATTCCCCATCTAACTTTCTAATATATTTAGAGTTAGCTATTGAGGATTCTATCCATTCCTAATCATTTGAATTAACTACATTGGATTCATTTTATCGGCTCCTTAAAAATCTAATTTTGGCTTTGATTCCTGCTATTGCGCTGTAGGCTATTTATTTGCCTATGGCGCAATTTTTTCTTTTAATTGAGCAAGTACGGTTTCAAATTCTTCTCTAGTAACAAACTAAGAAGGATTGACAACTGTTTCAATCGGAATATTTTTTAATTCATAAACATTAAGTGTTGAAGTTCCATCTAAATTTATCTATTTTGTATATATTTTTTTATTAGCTAAATCAGGAAAGAAAAATACAGAACCATCAAAGTCAATGCTAGTTGCCTTTACTTCTTCTATTGAAGAAACTGGGCGACCTTTAATTCCAATCTAGGGCTATTCCACATAAGGCATTCTTTGTTGCGGAGCATAAGGGATTGCCGCATACTAAGGCTGCTATTGTTGTGGTATATAGTATGGATAATTAACTGCCATAGTTTTACCTCCTTTAAAATATTCCCTTGGCCTTTCATTATTATATAAAATTTTGGCAAATATAATTTTACTATTTTGCCAAAATTTTTGCCAATTTTAGTATAAAAATATAATGGGGCATAGTAACCCCATTATATCATGATGCTCTATTTTCATTAACCGCGGCTTCAATGAGATTAGTTAGGTAAGTATTTAAGTCGCCAGTTGTCTCAATAATATATTGTTTTGCATCAGATGATAAGATCTCTAATACAGATTCCATAGTCTTATCAAATGCAATTTTTTGAGCCTCAGCATCAAAAGCACCTTGTTCCTTTAAGCTATTAACATAAGTCTGATTTGTAGCTATTACACATTTGGTAATAGTATCAAATATCATAGTGGTGTATTTCTAAGCTGTTTCATTCTCTGTCTTAGAATTTAACTCATCTCGTTTAGCAGAGAGGAAGTCTACGAGATATTTTGTTAAAATACCAAGCAGAGGAAGAATACAAAGCTAGAATATTTGAATAACAATTTCAGGCATATTTATATTCCTCCTTTATATTATATATAAAACAATAGGAAGATAGTTTAACTTTATTTGACCTGCGGGTTTCCGTTTAACCGATCTTTTTGCTAACGCTCATAAATTCTTAATCTAAGAGTGCTTTCAGATATGTCTTGACATTCTTTCGCTAATCTAGTAATTGGCTCATTATGTAGATAGCGTTCATATAATTCATCGAAATTATCTGGAAGATTTTTTCTTGGTCTACCAAATTTTATTCCTTTCTATTTAGCTGCGGCTATTCCTTCTGCCTATCTCTATTTAATATATGTTCTTTCCTGTTCAGCCTAGAAAGATAAGATTTGTAAGACTAGATCTGATATAAAAGTACCCATAATATCTTTGCAATATGACGTATCCAATAATGGCATATCCAAAACTTTTATATCTACATTTTTTGTCTTTGTTATTAAACTCCATTGTTCAAGAATTTCAGAATAATTACGTCCTAGTCTGTCAATGGACTTCAGGAGAATCATATCTCCTGAAGTCACAGTATCCATCATTTTCTAATAAGATGGTCTATTAAAATCTTTGCCCGACTGTTTATCTATGAAGATATTTTCTTCTTTAACCCCAGCTTCAGTTAAAGCAAGAATTTGGCGGTCAATATTTTGGTCACGTGAACTAACTCGTGCGTATCCGTATAACACCTTTATCACCTCATAGATATATAAAAAATTGGCAATTTTATATAACAAAAATTGCCCAAAATTTTGGCAATTCGGAGTTTTGATTTATATAAAATT
>OGPY01000929.1_pt1 | contig 24138 bp, 13 predicted proteins | sample 1553121 | NCBI WGS metagenome assembly OGPY01 (sample SAMEA2580004, study PRJEB22360) | human gut metagenome
AGTCAGTCTCTACAGTCAGTCTCTACAGTCAGTCTCTACAGTTAGTCTCTACAGTCAGTCTCTACAGTCAGTCTCTACAGTCAGTCTCTACAGTCAGTCTCTACAGTTAGTCTCTACAGTCAGTCTCTACAGTCAGTCTCTACAGTCAGTCTCTACAGTCAGTCTCTACAGTTAGTCTCTACAGTTAGTAATTCAGGTATTGTGCCCGGCCTATGGGTATGTTCCCTATATTTTCTTACTTTTTTCTAATATTTCTTTAATTATGCGACACTTAACTTTTTTCGCAGCGGCGCTATCGGCTTTGTGCGCCTCGGCAGACTTGCCGGTAACGCTGGTCAACAACACTAACGGCCAGTTTGCCGACGACGACATCTATGTAGCCATCCTCGGCGAGCAGAAGGGCGTGGGCTATATCTACTATGATATGGCGAAGTCCACGTCGGCAGCTACGGTCAGACCGCTAAACGAGTCGGTGAACACGTTGCCGGGCACGGGCCCATTCACGACGTATGCCGACGTCTTTACCAAGCTTTCCGATATCCCCGGGAAAGTTGTTTATCTGGGCGACACTTATGCCTGCCGTATGTTTATCAGTTTCAAGTCGCCGATGTATCTTCACGCTTTCGCTCAGGGTTACGCAGGCGCCGATCTCAACAATCCCTCCGACCCGAATGCCTCGGTGCGCTGGGAGCTGGTTGAGTTCACCTATGCTCCGGGTTCGGGTTCGGGAAAGGATTTCGACGAGATATGGATCAATACAACGCGTGTCGACGCATTCCAGTATCCCATGGGGCTCGAACTTTGGTCAACCGGCCATTATCCCTACACGAAAAGGGGAGAAAATGTCAGCTATAAGACGGTTATCGACAAATGGAACTCGACGCTCGGAAACACGGTCTATAAAGACTGTCTCTACAATCTGATAACCAAAGACAATGTCGGCTGAATCATAAAGCAACCCTCGAAAGTCAAGTCTATAAAGGATCAGAATATTTTCGACGATTATATCAATAAGATATGGACTTATTTCTCAAACCACACGGCCAATATCGACATGGGACTGCTCGGCCGCTGGACAGGCAAGGTCGAGGGGGAGAAGTTCGTTCTGACCTGTGCCGAAGGCCATTACTGGCAGCCGGGCTCGGTAGCGACAATCGACGCGAAGCCCGACACGGAGGATGTGATTGAGGGCGCAGGTGTGTTTGCTTCCGGGTCTGACATCTCAAAGACCGTTCAGTCAATGTTCTGTGCTGCTTTCAACAGGGGCATGATACGTGCGACTTCCGATCTTCAGGACTGGAATCCCGACGGCCCGACGAAAGCTTTTTCGGGCGGCACAGAGTATCCGTGTAATGAATATGTGAAGTTTTTCCATGATCCGGCTATTTCGTCGGGCGGTAAGACATACGCTTTTTCATACGACGATACTTACGACCAGAGTGCCACCTGTTATGCCAACAACCCGACGCGCGCGACAGTGACGATCGGAGGCTTTTCCGACTCCAACCCCGATCCCGGTACTGACCCCGATCCTGACCCCAACCCCGGAACTGATCCTGACAATAATCAGAGTCTCGAAAAAAATTTTTCGGCCGACGATCATACTCAGGGCAATCCTTTCGCAGGCCCTTATTCATTAAAGCTCTATCCTTCGGAAGGAGGCGTTGCTGTCGTTGCCAGATTTGAAGGTAACTACGAGGGATTTGACGGCCCCTGGCTCTGGAACTACACAAATGGATTCGAAGAGACGAAAATGACCTCAGCGGGCGACGGAAGCTATCGCTATCTGATCAATAATGTCGCACCCGGAACCACAGTCACTGTCGCTGTTAAAATTGCGTATGCGGGAGGCATGAGTGTGTCTCCTCAGGTATCGTATGTTGTGCCAGATAAAGCTTCCCTGATAACATCGGCTGAATCTACAGTTGAGGATGTTACATATTATGATCTTTCGGGATGCAGAATCAGTCACCCGTATGGAATGTGCATTATGGTCAAGGGTTCCAAAGCAACCAAACTGGTTATGCCCGTCCGCTAAGCGGTCATAATCAGCTCAGACAAAAGCGCGGCCTCGACAGGGGTTGCGCTTTCGTTATTTCATGGCTAAGAGTAGGTAGCATGGGATATAATGGTTAACTTTGTGCAGCTTTCACGGCTGACCGGGATTTCATCACAGCATCGCCCAGGTCAGCTGAACAGCCATTATCGTCAGGAAGATGAAACTTAATATAATAGGCTCATATATGCCGGCTAACGACAGACAGAGCAATATCGAACTGCTGAGAATTGTTGCGATGTCGATGATTGTCATAGGCCATTTTTTATACCATGGGGTTACCAAAGAAAATATGCCTCGGTTTCTCTATGAGTTGCTCTACACATATTGCAGAGATGGTGTCAATCTCTTCTTTCTCATATCGGGATTTTTCAGGATAAAGTCAACCGTAAAAAGTGTGGCCCGACTTGTCTTTACGGTGTTGTTTTTCGAATGTATCAACTACCTGTTGGTTTACGTTGCAGTCGGTGAAGTTTATTTCGACGGCCGATTGTCAACTCTGTTTTTCCCCGTTTCCGCCGGCCCTTATTGGTTTCTTCAGGTTTATCTTGCTCTGATAATATGCTCGCCGTTGATCAACCGTGGAATCGACGGACTCTCGCTGAATAAGCTGAGGGGGTTCATGCTTATTCTTTCGCTCTTCACGTTCTATAGCTGTGGATTCGGAGGTAATATGTCAAATCCCAACGGTTATTCATTTCTTCAGGGAGTTTATATGTATTGCGTGGCGGCCTACCTGAAGAAAGACAATAGGCTGATGAGCAGGCTGAAGGGCACGAAATGCATTGTTGTTGCTTTCGTCATGCTGACTTTTGGCGCCCTTATGGTATATTATTACAATAAGCAGACGCTAACCTCTTATAACGGCTTTATAAATATAATAACGTCGACTTTGATATTCACCTATTTCGTGAATCTTGATATAAAAAGCAAAACGGTTAACATTATTGCTTCTGGGGCTCTCGGCTGCTATCTGCTGCAAGACGGTTTATTCGGACATCGTTACTTATACGCCACTATCAATCGCGTATTCACGTCCGAGCCCCTCTATTGTTCATTGGCCTACCTGACAGTTCAGTTTATTTCCTTCTGGGCCTTATCATTATTGATCACGATGTTTGTCAGGCCTTTGTTCAGGTTTCTCGACAGAAACCTCGTGGCGCCGATATCAAAAAAATTAGGGGATTTTGTCGACAAAATCCCCGTTGGCTGATGAGTTGCTCAGGCGGTCAGAGCTTGCGGCCGGGGGCGACGGCGAGTTTGTCGTAGGCGCGACGCGCTTTGGCGCGGGCTTCTTCGAGGCTGTCGGCGGTGGCGAGAATGACGCCCATGCGGCGGTGTCCCTTGACGCGCGGTTTGCCGAAGATGCGCATGGCGGTGCCGGGCTCTTCGAGAACTTTGTCGAGATTGTCCATGACGATGTTGTCGGAGTCGGCCTCGATGACGATGGCGCGGCTGGCACTCGGCCCGTAGAAACGAAGCTCGGGAATGGGAAGACCGAGCAAAGCACGGGCGTGAAGACCGAATTCGCTGAGATCCTGGGAGATCATCGTGACCATTCCGGTGTCGTGGGGACGCGGCGATACTTCGCTGAAAATCACTTCGTCGCCCTTGACGAACATCTCTACGCCGAAAATGCCGTAGCCACCGAGCGCGTCGGTCACCTTGCGGGCGATTTCGCGGGCCTTGGCGATTGCGGGCGCCGACATCGGCTGGGGCTGCCCGCTTTCGCGGTAGGCGCCCAAATAGGACATCGGCTGAGGCTGCCAGCTTTCGCGATAGTCGCCGTCGATCTGAATGTGGCCTACCGGTTCGCAGAACACTGTGCCCGAGACGCTGCGCACCGTAAGCAGCGTTATCTCGTAGTCGAAATCGACGAATCCTTCAACGATGACGCGTCCGGCGCCTGCGCGACCGCCTTCCTGTGACACTCTCCATGCCTCGTCGATGTCGTCGGAGCTTTTGATGACCGACTGGCCGTGGCCGCTGGAGCTCATGACAGGCTTGACAACACAGGGGAGTCCTATTTCGGCGATGGCTGCGTCGAATTCTATGCGGTCAGAGGCAAAACGGTAGGGCGAGGTCTTGACTCCGAGTTCTTCGGCGGCAAGACGGCGGATTCCTTCGCGGTTCATTGTCAGCCAGGCGGCGCGGGCTGTCGGAGTGACATGGTAGCCCTCTTTCTCGAGTTCGACGAGCACAGGAGTGGCGATTGCCTCGACCTCGGGGATAATATGATCGGGTTTCTCAAGCTCGATTATGCGGCGCAGTTCGTCGGCGTCGAGCATGTTGAACACGTAGGAGCGGTGGGCGATCTGCATTGCCGGAGCGCCTGCGTAGGAGTCGCAGGCAATGACTTCGACGCCGAAGCGCTGAAGCTCGATAGCTACCTCTTTTCCTAACTCGCCGCTGCCGAGTAGCAGGGCTTTGCGTCCCTCGGGTTTTCCGATTGTTCCGATCTTTGACATAGAAATGTGATTAAATGAGGCCGCAAAGTTACAAAAAATCCCGGAATATCAGATAAGAGCGTGGATTCCGGTAATGACGCCGACGAGCGACATCAGAAGCAACACCGAGGCTATGATGCGGTTGATAATCCACATCGAACGGACGTTGAAGTGGCTCCTGACCTTGTCGATGAAGAATGTCACAAGCAGCCACCAGCATATAGCTCCGGCGGCAATGCTGAGATAGCCCGCGACGTAGTGGTAGGCCTGAAATTCGGGAGCAAGGAAACTGAACCGGGCAAACAGGCCGATTATGAAGAATAGAATCAGCGGGTTGGCGAAAGTGAACAGGAAGCCGGTGCCGAAATCGCGCAGATAGGTGTTGGATTTAAGTTTCGGTGTCGCCAGCTGGCGCGACGGGTTGTGGACGAACAGATAAACGGCATAGGCGGCGAGAAACACACTGCCGATAATCTGAAGCACCGACTGGTTGCTCTCGATGAAGTCGGTGACAAACGAGAGCCCAAGCCCTGTGAGCAGGCAGTAGATCATATCGCTCAATGATGCGCCGAGGCCGGTGAAAAGAGCCGGCCGTCGCCCCTTGTTGAGGGTGCGTTGGATTACCAGTACGCCGATAGGGCCCATCGGCGCCGAGACGAAGACGCCGATGAGGAATCCGCTTAGCATTATCGAAGCGAGATACTCCATTAGGGCGCAAAGTTACGAAAATCTGCTGAAAAGGCGAATGAAAAAACGACCGGGCAAATTCACTATGATCGCCGGATGTTTTGTGCATTGAAGAAGAATGATTAATTTATAGTTCACACACAAGTAAATATGCATTCCTACGCTATTAACTTAATGAAATCAGCGTCAGAAACGCCCTAGCGTAGGGACGTGCCTTCGGCACGTAGCATTGCAACGTTCTGATTGTCAGTCGCATGTGAAACGTGCCAAAGGCACGTCCCTACGCCCGGATAGGATAATCTGCTCGGAGGAATCTTAAGTTAATAGCATTAAGGCACATCCCTTCGCTCGGATCCGATAATTTGCTCGGTAAAACCTAACTAAGCACCCATTGAGCTATCGCAGTGGATGTAGAGATATCGCGCCTCACGGCGCTTGACAGCAGACAGCCGGAGTTGCTAAACAGCCTGGGGATTTGTCGAATTAACATTTTTTAGCTTTAGGAGGGTGAAATTTTATCTACCTTTGTGAAAAGATACAGTCAGTATATTTACCTCTGTTCCAATTACTAAACCACGCATTCCGTAAATTTTACTTTAACTTCATACTATTTTTCCTCATTTTCATGAAAAAACTGCTACTATGCCTTGTGGCGCTATTCGCCGCAATCGGTGCGCAAGCCTCGTCCGAGACAATCACGAAGGGAGAAGGCACATCAGGCACTTCCACAGTGAAGTTCAGCGCCACCGGCAAACCCGACATTACAGCCAAAGCCGTCTACACACTCACTCTTAATGCCGACAACAAGCTCGAAGTCGAGCTGACGTTCGCAGACCTCAACAACAGCGATGTCGAAGGCCTCGCAAACAAACCCTGTTATATGTTTATCGACGGAATCGGCGAGACTTCACTCAGCTATGCCGACGGTAAATATACCGGAACAACTGCCGGAGCCGCAACTCCCGGCAACTTCTACAGCAACTGCTATTTCATGCGTACATGCGCCAATACCGGCGCCAACTACGGCAAAAACGGCCAGCTGATTTTCCCGTTCGAGTTCACAGCACCTTCAGCTGCCGCAGAGAGCGAGATCAGCGGCGTCGTGTCGGACATCACCGCAACCACCGCCATTCTGACACTGACATGCAAGCCTGCCGAAGGAAAAACCGTTGATAAGATCGTTGTCAGCGGCCTCGGAGTAGGTAAAGACATCACATTTACGTCGACCGACAACCTGACGGCCAATCTCAAGGATCTCACCCCCGGGACAACCTATAATCTGACATTCACTCTGACCTATACCGACAACTCGACCGCTGTAGCTACCAAAGGCTTCAAAACGGCCGAAGGCACCAAACCTTCCATCACATACACCGCTTTCAACGGCGTAACCAATATCACCTCCAATTCGGCCGACATTAAATTCACCGTCACCCTCGCCAACCCCGACAACTACCCTATCGAATACTGGCGTCTTGCTTCGGCCCGCGCAGCCAACGATACAAAGCTCGACGGTGTTGAATACGAGAAATGGCCGTATAATACCGACCTTATCTGGGGCGAATATCGTTCGACGGAAAACGCCGACGGTTCTTATGTAATAACAATACCTCTGAAGAATCTGCCCGCTGGAACCAACATCAACAACTGGATGAAGAGCGAAATCAAGCTTTCCGGATCAGACGCATACGAATCGGGCGGGTTCGACAATCAGGTATTCACAACTCTTGCAGCAGGCTCTATCACCGCCGAGATTACAAACGTAACCGCCAACAGCGCTGTTCTGACGCTCACCAGTGTTCCCGAAGGAACAACTTCGGTTGTTGTCAGCGGTCTCGGAGAAGGCAAGGATGTCAATGTCGACCTCGATTCGAAGACCGCAGAACTCACCGGCCTCACTGCCGAGACAACATATAATCTCACTCTCACAGCATCTTTCGAAGGCGGCAAGACAACTCAATCAACCGTTTCGTTCACTACTCCGACGGCTCCGAAAGAAGTCAGCATGGAATTCATTGACGTCAATATCAGTGACCTCTCGGCCCTGTTCAAATTAAAGGTGCAGCTTATCGACAATGCTGAAAGTAAAGAGAGTATTCACATGTATCTGCGCAAAGCCAACGAAACGCCGGAAGCTACCGCTGATGATCCATACGCTAAGTACGGCGAAGACAAAGGCACTCCCGCCGTCGATATGCGCGAAGGCATCGAGAATCCGATCTATTTCAACTACACCGAGCTTGAGAAGAATACCAAGTATGTTGCAACAGCTGTCGTCAAGAAGGACGGTTATACCGGCATCGCCACGACAGAGTTTGAAACACTCGGCGAAGCAAATGGCACTACATCGTATATCGAGAACGGCTATTTCAGAGATGGCAAAGCTACTACAAGTGATGACGGGCAGGAACTGAAAATGACTTATCTGGCAACAGCACGCTACACGTTTACCTACGACAAGGACAACGAAACTCTCTACCTCACCTTCGATACGCGCATACGCAACAATCCTGACCTTCCCGACATGCAGACCAAATATATCCTCAACGTCGGCGGCCAAACCTACTACGGAGCACCTCTTACAAACGCAGCAGGTTTCAAAGACCACTATTCATTTATCATAAACTACCGCTGTCCTGACATCGCAAAGCATATAGCAAATGGTGACAAGATGACTTTCACCTACTACACCGACTATGCAGAGGGTGGTCAGAGTTTCTTCGGCGGTGTTCAATACGACGGAACGACATCGTCAGTTGACTTCGGCGAACCTGCCGACATACAGTGGATCAACTACACCTACGATCAGCAGAAGCCCGAGAATGAAAACAAGAACCGCTACGACCTCTATAAAAAGGCGCCCAAGACTCAGCTCATGGCTTCGGTTGTCGACAAGGATGGCCACTATCTGCCACGTCGCCTCGTTAAGTTCGAGATGGCAGCCGAACATGCTGATAAAGCCGACGTCACCTACGACCTATTCGACGAGCAGCCCAGATGGTTTGTAACGGCAAAGGAACAGCCGGCCAACACCCACGTTGACTTCGAGGTAGTAGCCTACCACGAGCTCGAGACCGAGGCAACCGGGGCGCCCCGACGCGTTCTCAACGCCGACAAAAACCGCCTTGAGGCAAAAAGAGGATTCCACTATGTTGAAAGCGAGATCCCGACAGGCATCGACGACATTGAAGCTGACGACGCCAACGCTCCCGTGCGCTATTTCGACCTCAACGGCCGCGAGATCAGCGAACCTCAGAAAGGAATGTTCGTGATCCGTCTCCAGGGCTCGAAAGCCACAAAGATGATCGCTGAATAATCTTCACACTTTCATATACTTACAGGGGATGGCCCGCGCGGGCCATCCCCTGTTGTTATTATGGTTTGAGTCTTATAAATTTTATAAATCTTATAATTTTTATAAGATCATATTGATGGATTTTCGCTAAATTTGTCACGTTATGTCCTCACTTCTAATCTCTCTGGCTCTCCTTATCGGAGGCTATTTCATCTATGGCGCGATTGCCGAACGCATCTTCGGCACCGACCCCAAGCATCCCACCCCAGCGACAACAATGGCCGACGGCATCGACTACATAGCTATGCCGACGTGGAAAGTCTTCCTCATCCAGTTTCTAAACATCGCCGGAATGGGGCCTATTTTCGGCGCCATCATGGGAATAATGTTCGGACCTGCCGCCCTGCTCTGGATTGTGTTCGGCACAATCTTCGCCGGCGCCGTCCACGACTTCGTCGGCGCGCTGATGTCGATGCGCGAGGGGGGAGTGTCGCTTCCCGAGATTGTAGGGCGCGAGCTCGGCGGCGGCGTGAAACATGTCATGCGCGTTTTCTCGCTGATACTGCTGATACTCGTCGGCACGGTGTTCGTCATAAGCCCCGCCGAGATTCTGGCCTCGCTGACGCCGGAAAGTCTCGACAAGATATTCTGGGTCGGCATAATCCTTATCTATTATATTCTCGCCACCATGCTTCCCATCGACAAGCTCATAGGCAACCTCTACCCCGTTTTCGGCGTTCTGCTGCTGTTCATGGCCTTAGGGCTGCTCGGCATGATGCTCTTCGGAGGCGTGGAGATTCCCGTCGGATTCGGCGACGGCCTGCAGTCGCGCCACGGCTCGGGGCTTGCGGTGTTCCCGATGGTCTGCGTGTCGATAGCCTGCGGAGCCATCTCCGGCTTCCACGCCACACAGAGCCCGCTGATGGCCCGCTGCCTGAAAAACGAACGCTACGCGCGCCCGGTGTTCTACGGCGCCATGGTGACCGAGGGAATAGTGGCTCTCGTATGGGCCTGCGCAACTATCGCCTTCACCGGCGGCTACGACGGGCTCAACAGCTACATGGCCGACGGCGGAAGCGCCTCGACAATGGTCAGGGACATATCGCTGGGATGGTTCGGAAAAGTCGGCGGAATAATCGCCATTATCGGCGTTATCGCCGCCCCGATATCGTCGGGCGACACGGCTTTCCGCTCGGCGCGCCTCATAATCGCCGATCTCGCCGGCCTGAGCCAGCGCAAGTTCATCAAGCGGCTGGCGCTGACCCTGCCGCTCTTCGCCATTGCGATAGGGCTGATGATGGTCGACTACAATATTCTCTGGCGCTACTTCGCCTGGAGCAACCAGACTCTGGCTATGTTCACCCTGTGGGCCGCCACCGTGTGGCTTGCGCGCCGCGGACGCTCTTATGTCATCACCCTGCTGCCGGCGCTGTTCATGACGGTTGTCTGCACGAGCTATCTGCTCTTCGCGCCCGAAGGTTTCGGACTGCCGCAGACAATCTCCGTCGCCGTCGGCGTGGTCGTGGCCCTCGGACTGCTCGTTGTCTTCGCCCGGCGCCGCCGCACCCTCGCCCCGGCCTCCGAAAACTGATCACTGCTTGTTGAGGTCGGGATAGGAGATGCGCGAGTGGTAGATCGTGCGCAGGCGCTGTGCGAACGTGTCTTTGATCTGGTTGACGTCGCGGAACGAGATGGGCGAATCGTTGTGGAGCCCCTCGCTGACCTGAGTGTCGACAATCTTGTTGACGAGAGCCTGGATTGCCTCGGGCGAATGGTCGGTCAGCGAACGCGAGGCCGCCTCGACGCTGTCGGCCATCATTATGATCGATGACTCGCGCGTTGTGGGGTTCGGCCCGGGATAGGTGAAAGCCTCGGGATCGGGCTCTTCGTCGGGATGGCGGTTACACCATGTGTTGAAGAAATAGCGGGCTTTACCGCGTCCGTGGTGCTCGGTTATGAACCGGCGCAGCTGCATCGGAATCTTTGCCTTCTCGGCCATCTTCATACCTTCCGAGACATGGCCGATGACAATGCGGGCGCTCTGCTTGGGGTCGAGAGTGTCATGGGGGTTCACACCGTGCTGGTTCTCGGTGTAAAAGGCCGGATTGCGTATCTTTCCGATGTCGTGGTAGAGGGCACCGGCCCTGACGAGCTGAACGTTGGCGCCTATGCGCGAGGCGGCGGCGCTGGCGAGGTTGCTGACAGCCATCGAATGCTGGAACGTGCCCGGACATTCTTCTGAAAGCTCGCGCAGCAGCGGATTGTTGATGTCGGAAAGCTCGACAAGAGTGACGCGCGAGGTGAATCCGAAAATTTTCTCGAAGAAGAACAGCAGGATATAGGCGAACGAAACCGCCACGGCGTTGATGGCCAGATAGCCGAATATGCGGCCCGAAAGCTCGCGCAGCGATCCGTTGAGCATGACCTCGACGGCGATATACGACAGACAGTAGACCACGAAGACGATGAAAGCCGTGCGTATGAGCTGGCTGCGCCGGCTCAGATCCTTTATGGAGTCGATGGCGGCAGTGCCTGCCATAAACTGCAGGAAGATATATTCGAGAGGCACCACGGCAATAACCGACGTTATCAGAATCAGAACGATGTCGATAAACAGGGCTGTGCGCGAATCAAGGAAAATAACGCCCATGATCGGCACTATGGCGAACGGCACAAGATAGAGACCCGAGGTGAAGGTCAGCGCCAGAGCGTAGGCAAAGAATGTGAAGCCTACGATCATCATCATTATGAAACAGATAATCTTTATGTCGTTGTAATAGTCGCGGCGGAAGATATAGAGATAGGCATAGAGAGCGCCGAGCAGCAGAATCAGGAACAGCGCCTGTCCGGCAATAGGATAATAGGTACTTGCCGTAGAACCTCCGCGGTCGGCGGTCATTTCCTCGTAGGTCTGGAGCACGCGGGCCAGGCGCGGCGTCACGATGTCGCCCTTGTCGATTATGCGTTCTCCCTGCTGGATAACGCCTATCGGGGCGAGGGCTTTCTGATACAGCTCCGTGCGGACACGCGCTGTCTCGAGGGTATCGGCCAGAATGTTGGGCTGGAGATAGTCGACGGGGCGTATCGCCGTCAGAGCGCGGCGGAAACGCGGATCGGAGAAGGTGCTGTCGAGGCGCGCGTAGGCGGCGCGCACCGACCTGTAGCCGTCGGTTGGCATCGAGATCGACACATTGTCGTGGATAAAACGCACGGCCTGAAGCCGTCCGGCGCGTATGGCGTCGTAATCGTCGGTCTCGACAATACCGTCTTCGTAGATCTGCTTCACGGCCGCCAGAATGCGGTTGCGGTCGGCCGGCGACAGCCCTTCGCGGGCCGTCGAGTTCAGACGGCTTCCGAACTGGCTGACCATCGATTTCTCGACCGTGAGATCACGCATATAAATAGGCTCGAAAGCGGCGTCGATTGAATCTTTCACCTCACGGGCCGAGACTGAATCGAGATGGACGGGAATGTCGAAAGGCGCCGTCAGGAGCGAATAGGCCCAGGGGCGGTTGACGGCGTAGGTGTATTCGTTGGCCGATTCGTGAGGCAGAAAAAACAGCAGAAGGGCCGTGGAGGCCAGAAATATCAGTATACGAAAGAGTTTGTTGGACTTCGGTGTCATTTGTTCTCAAGTTATTCAGTGGAGGCGGTCGGCGCGGCGCACGCCTCCGATATGCATGATTTTCTGACAGAGTTTGTCGACTATCGAGGTGTCGGCGACGAGGATGTTCAGATCGGCGTCGAAAACCTCGTCGCGGGCGCGGATGTTAAGGCCGCGGATGTCGATGTTCATTTCGGTCGATATGGCGTAGGTCAGTTCCTGAAGTATTCCGTGGCGGTCGATACCCTCGATTCTGATGCGCGCCGGAAAGACGGTGTTGCTGACCTCCCATCGGGTGGCCACGATGCGCGAGCCATAGCTCGCCTTCAGGGCCTGGGCGCGCGGACAGGTCAGGGCATGAACCTCGACATTGCCGTCGGAATTCACGAACCCCATCACGTCGTCGCCAGGAATCGGCGAACAGCAGTGGGCCATGACATAGTTGGCCGTATGTCCGTCGCTGCTGAGGGTATAGACGCTGCGTGTGTCGACAACGCGAGCCGGCATATCCGGAGGCGCGGCGACAGCGGGCAACGACGCGGCAGGGGGAAGTTCTTTCGTTTTTTTAGGGCCGCGTCCCAGTCGCCATAGTTTCGAGAGGAACGACTGCTGGGCGCGCTCGCTCTTCCCTTCGAAAAGGGTGTCGAGCTTGACCTCGTCGCGCGCGAGCTTGATGAAAAAGCGCTCTTTCGATTCCTCGCCGAGGCGATGGATGACGCTCGAAAGGAGGTCGTTCGACTCTTCGAGCCCCTTGGCTTCGAGAAACTCCTTGAAGCGCCGGCGTCCTTCCTCGACCAACGGCTGCTGCTCGCGGCGCAAGGCCTGACGCAAGGCCGTTTTGGCGCGGGCCGTGACCAGCAGCGACGCCCATTCCTCTTTAGGAGTCTGATTCTGAGAGGTCAGGATCTCGACCTGATCGCCCGAACTCAGACGATGGCTCAGAGGCATAAGCTTATGGTTGACCTTGGCGGCTATACAGTGGGTTCCGAGAAAGGTATGGAGGTTAAAGGCCATATCGAGCACTGTCGAGCCGGTGGGCAGCGTCACCATCTCCCCTTTCGGGGTGAACACCACTATCTCGCTCGCGAAGAGATTGAGCTTCAGCGTGCCCAGAAAGTCTATGGCGTTGGGGTTGGGATCGTCGAGAACCTCCTTGATAGTCTTCATCCACTCGTTGAGCTCGGTTTCTTCCTCGCTTTCGCCGGTTTTGTAGCGCCAGTGAGCGGCAAAGCCCTTCTCGGCGATCTCGTCCATCCGGCGCGAACGTATCTGAACCTCTATCCAGTTGCCATCGGGGCCCATAAGCGTTACATGGAGAGCCTGATAGCCGTTCGCCTTCGGGGTCGTTATCCAGTCGCGGGTCCGGTCGGGATGAGGGCGGTAGAGGTCTGTTATGGCTGAATAGATTTTCCAGCATATCTCCTTTTCGAGGTTCGGATCATCGTTGTCGAAGATGATACGGACGGCATAGAGATCGTAGACCTCTTCGAAAGGAATATGCTTCGTCTCCATCTTGCGCCAGATCGAATAGACGCTCTTGAGGCGCGCCTTCGCCTCGAAAGCAAGCCCCATGTCGGTCAGCCGCTTGCGTATCGGGCCAAGGAAATTGTTGGCCACGACATCGCGGCGCCCGGCGCTCTCGCTTATCAGGTCGGAAATGTTGGCGTAGGCCGCGGGGTGCTCATATTTGAAGCTGAGGTCTTCGAGCTCGGTCTTTATAGCGAAGAGGCCGAGCCTGTGGGCCAGCGGAGCGTAGATATAGAGCGTTTCGCCGGCAATCTTATACTGCTTGTTGGGGGCCATGGAGCCTAGTGTGCGCATATTATGGAGGCGGTCGGCCATCTTTATGAGCACAACGCGGATGTCTTCGTTCATCGTAAGCAGCAGCTTGCGGAAATTCTCGGCCTGAGCCGACGCCTTGTCGCCGAAGATTCCACCCGAGATTTTCGTCAGGCCGTCGACAAGCTGTGCCACTTTCGCCCCGAAATTGCGCTCGATGTCTTCGACGGTGTAGTCGGTATCTTCGACAACGTCGTGGAGCAGAGCCGCGCATATCGAGGTCGACCCCAGCCCTATCTCGCGGCTGGCTATGCGCGCAACCGCTATGGGATGGAGAATATAGGGCTCGCCTGAACGGCGGCGTATGCCCTTGTGGGCCTCGCGGGCGAACCGGAAAGCACGCTCGACAATCTCGACCTTCTTGCGGTGGTTCGACCGCAGATAGCCGTCGAGCACATCCTGAAAGGCCGCCTCTATCTGGCGGTCTTCTTCGGGAGTTGTGAGCAGAGGCTGCGGAATGGGAGTAGAGTCAGACATCAACGACAAAAATACACAATTTTCTGAAATCCCCGCGAAAAAACTTTTTCAGGAATTAGGAATTAAGAATGATGAATAGCGCCTATAGGGCTTATTCGGCCTACTGGCCCTATTAAATAAAAACGGCGCGAGGGCAAGAGCCTCCGCGCCGTGATGGCTTTTTAGTGGCGGTGCATTCCGGGAGGGGGCCCCATGGGGCGGCCGGGGTGCATGAAGTCGCCCGAATCGGCGGGCTGCTTGCCCTTGCCGAAGGTGTTGAAACGGTATGAGAATGTCACCATTCCGTAGCGCGTCAGCGAGTTGTAGCGCATATCTTCGATATACGAGGCTGTCACGTTGCGGTTGATATTTTTCGTCTGGCCGAGTATGTCGTAGACCTTCAGCGAGATCGTGGCGGCCTGATTACGCAGGAACTGATAGCTCAGCTGGGCGTTCCACATCCAGACGTCGGAGTTGTAGCCCGCCGAGTAGCCTCGCGTGGCGTCGTAGCGCAGATCGGTCGATATGCTGAGTCCGAACGGCAGATAGTAGGTTGCGTAGAAACTGCCTCCGAAATTGTGGACAGTCCGGCCGACGTTTGTCTCGACCGACGTTGTCGACGTGTGGAGCGCATAGCGCGGGCGCAGCTCCAGCTCGAGGTTCGAGGGGCGGAAAGCGATGCCGGGCTCTTCGGTGATTCCGACATTGAAGGTTGTCGTGCGCAGTCCGTTGTTGAAACCTACGTTATGCTCGAGATGGGTGAAGATATGGTTGTTGAATGTCCAGTATTTGTTGCGGAATGGGAACGACATCATGAACATGGCACGTCCGTTCCAGACGCCGTTGACGTTGTCGTAGGTCGTTGTCTGTCCGCCGGTTTCGGAGTTGTAGGTTGTTTTCTGGACAATGGAGTTCTGGACGATATTGAAATGGGCCATCGCCATCATCGAACGCTGGGCGTCGGTGTTGAAATCCTGAAATCGGAACATCAGGAAATGGGTGAATGTCGGCGACAGGTCGGGATTACCGACAACTATGCGCAGGGGATCGCTGACGTCGGCTACAGGCTGCAGCTGGCTCAGCGACGGCTCTGAGGCGCGTCCGTTGTAGCGGGCCTGGATAGAGCGCGTCTTGCTCATTTTATAGCGGTAGCGCAGGAACGGCGAGAAGTTGAACACGTTGCGGCGCGGAATCGTCTTGTCGGCGTTGGTGAGATTGGTCGACATCGACGACGAGGGCACGAGCGACACGCCGACTTCGGCATTGGTCTTCGCCGTCACCTTCTGATAGCCGACGCGTATGTTGTGGCTGATGAAGTTGTTGCGGAAACGGTTCGACAGCTCGGGATTATAGGTCTCGCCGACAATATTGCCGTCGTCGTCGAATTCGCGGTCATAGACGAGCTTGTCGGTGTTGTTCCAGCGGTAGTTGAGCTGATAGCTGAACGTCAGGAAGTTGCCGCGGGCGACATCGCCGAGCGGCTCTTTCCAGGTCAGGCGCGCGCCGACGCGGTTGTTCCAGCTGTGGTTGTCGGTATACTGGAGGTAGTCTTCATCCTGGTTGTCGACAAGGAAAAACTCGTTGAACGAGGCTGAGTTCTCTTTTTCGCGCACGTTCGAGCCGCGGTAGTTCAGCATGACCGAGAACGACCGTCCGCGGCGCGACGCGAAGTTGTGGGTATAGATCAGGCGGCCGCCGAACTCATAGGAGTCGCCGCGCGAGCTGACGTCGTTGCGGGTGCGGTTGACCAAAGTGTGCTGCGCGTCGCCGGCACTGGTCGTCGACGACGAGGCCGATGTCGAACGGTTGAAATTAAACGAGAAATTGGGGCGGAACTCTATCGTATTGAGCGAGTCGGGCTTCCAGAGCAGGCGGAAGTCGCCGCGCACATTGTTGCCCTTGTCGCGGCTGTTCGAGTCTGACGAGTAGTAGCTCGTCGAATCGGGAAACAGATACTGGCGCTCCGACGCCGTTATGCTCTTGGTGTCGGTGTTGCTATACATGACATTTCCGCCGATACGGAACTTTTCTTCATTGCCGATGCTGAAATTCAGACCTACGGAGTTGCTCGTCGTCACACCATGGTCGCCGCCGAAGCGGTGGAAGCGGTTTCCGTTGCCGTCGGTGAACCCGAGTTCGTTGATATTGTTGAAATTGCCCAGAAGGGTCAGCTGATTGCCGTTCTGGAAGCGCGACACATTGAAATTGCCCTTATAGCGGCTGTCGGTTCCGTAGCCCCCCTCGACCGTTCCGAACCAGCCGTTGCGCATATTGGGCTTGACCGACAGGTTGATGACCGTTTCGTCTTCGCCGTCGTCGACGCCCGTCAGGCGCGCCAGATCGCTCTTGCGGTCAATGACCTGGAGTTTGTTGACCATCTCGGCCGGCAGATTCTTCGAAGCTACCTTCGGATCGTCGCTGAAAAATTCCTTGCCGTCGACAAGAATCTTCGTGACCTCCTTGCCGTTGGCCGTGATTTTACCGTCGCTGCTGATCTCTACTCCCGGCAGGCGTTTCAGAAGATCCTCGACAACGGCATTGGGGCGTGTCAGATAACTGTCGGCATTGAATTCGACAGTGTCGGTCATCACCTTCACCGGCGTTTTCACAGCTGTCACAGTCACCTCGGCGAGGCTCTTCGACGACTCACTCATGACGATAGGCTTCATCGACAGATTGGCGTCGCCGACCTCGACCGGCATTGTGACCGGCGCGAACCCTACGTAGGTTGTTTCGAGAAGATAGCGTCCGGGCTTCACAGCCGGAAGCGAAAAACGGCCGTCGAGGTCGGCGGCAGTGCCGGCCACGAAAGCCGAATCGGGTTTAAGCAGCCTCACGGATGCCTGCATCAGCGGCTCGCCGGCTCCGTCGGTCACACGCCCCGTTATGTCAGCGGCATAACCGGCCAGAGTGCATACCGCCAGAGCAGCGGCGGCTAAAAACGTGATTGTCTTTTTCATTATCATGCGGTTGGGAAGTTACAGCATTATAGACAGCTTCATGCGCCGTAAGTTTAACGCGGCGGTAAAAAAATGCTTTTTAGCTATTTTTAATAAGGTAAAACGGCGAAAAAGCGCTACCTTTGCGGCCGGAAAAGTCTATCTAAACTAACCTACTAATTACATATACTACAATGAAAATCGAAAAAATCGTCGGTCGCGAAGTGCTTGACTCGCGCGGCAACCCCACGGTAGAAGTTGATGTAACCCTCGAAAGCGGTGCCTTCGGTCGCGCTGCCGTTCCTTCGGGCGCCTCGACAGGCGAAAACGAAGCCCTCGAGCTTCGCGACGGCGACAAGAGCCGCTATATGGGCAAAGGCGTGCTGAAAGCCGTTGCCAACGTAAACGGCCCGATCGCCGAAGCCCTCGTCGGCATGAGCGCTCTCGACCAGATCGCCATCGACGAAGCCATGCTCGCCCTCGACGGCACCGACACCAAGAGCCGCCTCGGCGCCAATGCCATCCTCGGTGTTTCGCTCGCCGTTGCCAAAGCCGCTGCCGACTATCTCGACCTGCCCCTCTATAAATATATCGGCGGCTGCAACAGCTACGTTCTGCCCGTTCCGATGATGAACATCATCAACGGCGGTGCCCACAGCGACGCCCCCATCTGCTTCCAGGAATTCATGATCCGTCCCATCGGCGCCACCACCTTCCACGAAGGAATCCGCATGGGCACCGAGGTATTCCACAACCTCAAGACCGTCCTGAAGAAGCGAGGCCTCTCGACCGCTGTAGGCGATGAAGGCGGTTTCGCTCCCAACCTCGACGGCACCGAAGACGCCCTCAACGTTATCATCGAAGCCATCAAGCTCGCCGGCTATGTTCCCGGAAAAGACGTCACCATCGGTCTCGACTGCGCCGCTTCTGAGTTCTACAAAGACGGCCATTACGACTACACCTGGAAACAGGGTGCCGACGCTCCGCGCCTGACCAGCGCCGAACAGGCCGAATTCCTCAAAGGCCTCGTCGAGAAATATCCTATCGACAGCATCGAAGACGGTATGGACCAGAACGACTGGGAAGGCTGGAAGATCCTCACCGACCTCATCGGCGACCGCTGCCAGCTCGTCGGCGACGACCTCTTCGTCACCAACGTCAAATACCTCAAGAAAGGTATCGAGCTCGGCTGCGCCAACTCTATCCTCGTCAAGGTTAACCAGATCGGCTCGCTGACCGAGACCCTCCGCGCCGTAGAGCTCGCACAGCGCAACGGCTACACCGCCGTCATCAGCCACCGTTCGGGCGAAACCGAAGACGCCACCATCGCCGACATCGCCGTTGCCACCAACGCCGGCCAGATCAAGACTGGTAGCGCCAGCCGTTCCGACCGTATGGCAAAATACAACCAGCTTCTCCGCATCGAAGAGCAGCTCGGCAAAGACGCTGTCTACGGCTACGGCAAGAAGACCAAACGTCCCGAATAAATCTTTCAGACCCAGATATAAAAGAGGCACGCCGTCAGCGGCGCGCCTCTTTTTATATGCGAATCTAAATCAAATTAACGCACCCTGGCGTAGGGCTGCACCACGTTGCAGCCCTACGCTATGCGATTTACTGCATCCCTCAGAAAACGACCTTGGCGGCCTGTGAACCGCGGCGGCAGATAACGATCTGCCCCTTTTCGGGAGAGGTGAGGCGCTGTCCCTGAAGGTTATAGTAAACGGGAGCTTCGTTGCTATCCGACCATACGCTCTCGATACCCAGAGATTTGCCAAGGCTGATCTTGCCCATGTCAATATCTTCCTCGCCGACTTCAAATTTCTCGATAACCTTCTCTGCATAGTCGGGAGCGGTAATGATGACTCTGTAGGCGGTGTTAGGCTGCATGTTTTCCATAACAAACTCGTTGGTGTCCTCACAGCTTATAATGTATTCGCTGCCGAGAGAGCCGTCGGGCTGTATGATGCAGAAGCGAATCATACCGTTCAGAACGGGCTGGTCGAGATCGTTGACGAGTTCGCCGGTGACTGTGACGCCATCGGTTATCATTTCAAGAACAATGTCGAGGAAGAAGTCTTCCGTCGCACCGGCCTCAACGGTGACTGTCTTGGTCACGTTCATATCGTGGGAAGCGGTAACCTCATATTCAGTATCCAGCGGAAGCCCCTCAAACAGGAACGAGCCATCCTCAAGAGTAGTCTGCGGGCCCTGAGTCTTGGTCTCGCCGTTTTCAACATATTTCACTGAAACGAGAGCTCCGGGAAGTTCAGCATTGCCGGTGGGGAGAGCCACATACACTCGGCCATTGAGATTGTAGGTAGGAACTTCGAGCTGTATCTCGCCGAGGTCAAGGTCTGTGTCGCCAACCACGACCTCGGGATTCTGGTATTCGGGATAACCGGTGGCCTGGATAACCAGGAAGTAGGTACCGGCTACAGCATTCTGAATGGTGAACACGCCGCTGTCATCGGTGGCGGAGAACTGTGAATCATCACCGTTGAGGAACAGAATGGTGGCACCGGCAACCGGAGCCTTGGAAGGGGTCACAACCTTGCCGGTGACAGTAGCCGCCCCGGCGGCCATGGCTAAGATGGCGCTCAGGCAAAGGAGTAAAATCTTTTTCATAATAAAGTAAAATTAGAAGTGGTTTGAAAAAATGTATCTGGTTTAGTATATCACCTTAATAAAGGTGTCGCCGCTGCGCATGATGTAGAGGCTGCCTTTTTCGGGTGTGGTGACGCGTGTGCCCCGGAGATCGTAGATTTCCGCTCCGGCGCTGTTGATGTCGGCGGAGATTGCATCGATGGCGGCCGAGTTGGACACACTGACACCTACCGGACCGTAGAGGCCCTTGAAATCAGACTCGCGGATTATATAGAAATTATAGACACCCTCGCGAAGTTTGACCTCGAAAGGCTCGTTCCACTCGAGGCTGACGCATTCGCCCGCATCGATGCTGACAAATTTCGGGGTCATGCTGTTTACTATTGAGGTGCCCTGACAGAGCACCGGGATGAGATTGCCGCTGAACATGTCGCCGGAAGCCGAGGCTTTGCAGGTGATTTTCACCGGTTCGCCATTGACGAATGTTCCGACAGGAGAGGTCACTACATCGGTGAGTTCAATGGAAGCGACCATGCTTGTGTAGGCAAACTTGAAACGCTTGTCGGTGACGGTCAGTGTCACGCGCTGGCGCGTCCCGCCTTCCTGAAGCACGTCAATCCATTCCCCGCCTTCGGCCCTGAACGCGGGAGTGACAGTATATTCCCCTTCGTCAGGCATAGCGGCGGCGGGGATAGTAAAGGTGAGCAATCGTGTCTCCACGCCCAATTCGCTCGGCGAGGCGGCTTCGGCATAGGTCACCTCCTGAGTAGCGTTGTTGACGATTCGGACGCCAAACACACCCTTGACTTTGTCGGCTCCGACGTTATAGAATCCCTGGTAACCGTAGGCACCGGCGCTGGTGGCGCAGAACTCGGGATCCTTGGTGCGGAGTATGGATGCATTCTTCACGCCGAAGCTGCCATAGAGTCCCATGATTACGGCGTAGTCGGCTGTTCCATAGTCAGGCACCATGCCAAACAGAGCCTGCTGGTCTTTGTTATAGCCCGAGTCGGACCCGCCTGTGCCCTGCTGTCCGGGAGTGAGATTGGCCAGCAGATAGTAGCCATCGCTCAGGCCGGTCCAGCCCCAGTTGATGTGGAACATATCTCCGTTGTCGCCGTTATATCCGTCACACACAAAAGCGTGTCCCGCCATGGTGTTGAATCCGAGATACACAAGGGGGCGCCCTGCGGCGAGCTCGTCATACACCAGTCTGTTCCACTCGCTTGTGGTAAAGAAGTCGTGACGCAGGAAACGTGCGCTCTTGTCGAATTTGAGGTGGGTCGTTATGCCGCGGATTATATCGTTTGAGTTGGCGCCGGAACTGCCTGTTCCATAGATTGTGTTGACAGCCATGCCGGCAACGTGCATGAGGTTGGCCACGGCGGCAGCCTGATCATCGGTGAACTTTCCCTCGATGTAGTCGTCGACAATGTTGTCCCAGTCGATCGGATGATCGTCGAGATTCATGGTGATGGTGCCGTTGCCGAGCCGGGCCTGCGCCACACCCGTGCCGCAATCGGGATAGCGCTTGACGGCGAGCACCTGCGCTATGGCTGTGGCGGGGCATCCTGTCACGCAGGGAGCGCCGTCGATCGTGGGACAGTCGCGGTTATAGGGATCGATCTGATCCCACTGCGTTGACATCAGCGGCTCTATATTCTCGCTGCCGGCGCGACTCACAGGCACCTCGAGGCGCGAGGTGCTGTAGGCGTCGAGCATGTCAACGAGTGCGGGAGGCATATTGGCGGGATCGATACGGCCAGTGTCGCTGTAGCCTATGAGAGCGACGCCCATATCAGTGTCGCCTGCCACAATCAGATAGCCGCGGCGTGCATGGTTGAAAGCATAGACGTTGGCGTTGGAGGTCTGCCACGAGAGGCTGTAATCAGCCTCTCGGGCGGTGCTCCCGCGAGTCTTGAGCACGGGAGAGTTCAATGCTCTGGAGAGGGCGTCTGCGGGGCTGAGATGTTCGGCCGAAGCGCCTGCCGCCACAAGGGCAAGCAAGCCTAAAGTCGCTAAACGGTTCATCAGAATTCTGTTGTAACGGGTTAGTTTATTTGATGACTTTTCTGGACGAGCCTCCGGCAACCTCTATGAATACCCCACCCTCCGGTTTGGCCACACGCTGTCCCTGAAGATTATAGTAGACGGGGGTATCGCCGGTTACGTCGGCGACGACCGAGCTGACGCCGTCAACTCCTATGAGAATATCGCCGGTGGGTTCCGACTCACCCTCGGGGTAAACCACTGTGACGGTGTAACGGCCGTCGCGATTGGTGGCGAAGCGCTTGTCGGCAAGCAGGTCGGAGTTGATCTTGTTGCCGTAGTGATAAACGTTATAGCCGAGAATCTCACGGGCTTTTGCCGAGAACGAGAGATCGTCGACGAGAAGGGCGTAACCTTCGTCAGACACGTGGCGGAGAGCCGCAAACTTAGTGTCGTCGGGGAGCGTCACCTCATATTCCTCATATTCGTTGCCATCGATGGAGAGTGTCTTCACGACGCTGAAGCTGCTCACTTCGCCGTCGGTGGATGAGGCGAGAATCTCGAGCAATTCGGGATAATCGGCGGAGTACGCGCGGGCTTTGAACTTGAGGGTCAGGTCGGAGCTGTTAAGCTCGGGAAGCACGAGATAGTTGTCGCAGGGGGTGCCGTCATCGTTGCTCCAGAAGAGCAGGGCCTTGTTGCCCGAGTCAGCGGCGAGCTCATCAGCAGGCACAGTGAAGTCAGCCACGGTGCATGACATAAGATGGAAAATGTTCGGCACGTTGTTCTCGACCCAGCTCTCGGCGGCGATGGTTGGACGCTGATCCTTGTCATAAACTACGTAAGAACCGATAACACCGCGGTCACCGTAGGAACGCACCAGAACATCATAGTCGAGATAGGGATGAAGCTCGTAAACGGCGTCAATAGAACCGTCGTCGTAGGAGGCGAGACTCTCCATGGTGTCGGTGATACGGCTGCCGTCCGACATGCAGTCCCAGGTGAGCACACCGTTATCATCGGCCTTGAAGTTGCTTGCTCCGGGAAGGAAAGCGGGCAGAACGTCAAACGTGGCGTAGGCTACATTGTTGGAGAGATCCTGATCTTTCGAGCCTGCCCAGTCTCCGCGGAAGCTGAGCTCAAACTTAACGTTTTTCGTTCCGGGCTTCATGTCGTCGGGCACTCGGAACTTGAAAATACCCGTGCCATATTTGATGGCGGTGATGTTTTCCTGAGGGACAAACTTCTCGGGGAGTTCCTGACCATCAACAGTGGCAGTCACGGAGTAATTGAGCGAGGTGTATTTTCCCATGCATGCGGCGTCGACACTCAAGGTAACCTCTTCGCCCGGTTTCACACGCGGAGTGGCATGCGGATTAATCAGTGCGAAGTCATAGGCCATCTCGGTGGAAAATTTAATCTTGTCAAGGCATAGAGTTCCCCCCTGCCCATCAGTGGTAATTTTCCATCCGAATCTGACGACTTTATTGACATAGGTGCCAAATGCGGGAAGCCCGTTAGTCGACATTTCTGTCCATTCCGGATTCATGGACGCGTAAGAATAAAGATCAAAGTCGCCCATGGCAGCGATCTCACTGCCGTCGATGCTCATGACGCTCTCCGCCTTAATGCTATTAGGCACGAACGAAGCCTCACATAATTCACACTGAGTCTGAGTAGCTCCAACCTTAATATAAGGAGACATCAGGTAGAACGAACCTGCCTTGTCATTATTGATCACCAACAGCCCCTTATCACGATCAACATAAGATACAAGCCCGGTGACGGGGTCGTGGTCAGTCAGGCTGAGCGTGGCTGTTTCACCCGAAACGGGAATCACTTCCCATCCTTCGTGGTCATACTTTCCTCCCGCGAAATTTTCGTAGAAAGGCATTGCCAAAGGTTTGTCAAGCGAGTTTTCGGCCGAAGCTGTCAGCGCCGCCAATGTGAGGATTAGAGTATAAGGTTTTCTCATAAAACTGTGATTATGGTTAGAAAAGAACGGAATTACTGAGTCAAATATAGCTTATTTGCAATCTGCCGGCTCAAAACAAGGGTTTGAAAAGGTATTGAATGCCGTTTGAAAAAGTTTATTCAACTAACAATCAGCACATTGCGAAAACTCATGTTTTTCATTAACAGACGCAACGCCTACATATAAGTCCGCCAATTCAAGAACGAGTTGCGAAAATAGCGCATACAGAAGCCTCCACCTCATC
>OGPY01000946.1_pt1 | contig 23885 bp, 25 predicted proteins | sample 1553121 | NCBI WGS metagenome assembly OGPY01 (sample SAMEA2580004, study PRJEB22360) | human gut metagenome
AATGCAGTAGTGGTAGAAGCAAGAATCCCCCTGCTTTAGCTGTGGGGAGTGTCAAGAGTGAAAAAAGGAGAGATCATAGAGGACGTATATTACACAATGGAGAAATACAGTTATCTGATGGCAGATATCGATTTAAGTATGTCGATGAGATGGGAAAGGAGCGCTGCGTATATAGCTGGCGCTTAGACCATAACGATGCAACTCCGAAAGGAAAGCGCCGTACTTTGTCGCTTCGAGAGATGGAGAAGAAAATTCAGGCAGATCATTTCGAGCAGATTGCAACAAACGGCGGAAATATGACAGTACGGGAACTGGTTGAAAAATATACATCAACAAAAACCGGTGTCAGACCTACTACAGTTGCAGGATACGGAACAGTTATCAATTTATTGAAGAAAGATCCATTTGGAAAAAGAAGGATTGATACGGTTCGGATTTCGGATGCAAAATGTTGGCTGATACATCTTCAGCAGGTAGAAAAGAAAAGCTATAGTTCCATCCATTCAATCCGAGGAGTTCTTCGTCCGGCATTTCAGTTAGCGGTGGATGATGACCTAATCAGGAAAAATCCATTTCAGTTTCAGTTGATGGAAGTGGTTGTGAATGACAGTGTGACAAGAGAAGCAATCAGCAGAGCAGAGGAACGTAAGTTTCTGCGATTTGTGAAGGAGGATCCTCATTTTTGCAGGTATTATGAGGGAATCTACATATTATTCAAGACAGGCCTACGCATCTCGGAATTTTGTGGTTTAACGATTTCTGATATTGATTTTAAGGAGCATACGATCAACATCGATCATCAATTGCAGAAGAAATCAAAAATCGGATATTATATTCAAGAGACTAAAACAACCAGCGGAACGAGAAAGATACCTATGACTGCGGATGTAGAGGAATGTTTTCGGAAAATAATAGAAAAACGAAACCCGCCCAAAGCAGAACCTATGGTAGATGGAAAAAGTGGATTCTTATACTTTGATAAAAATGAAAGTATCTGTTATTCCCTGCACTGGGAGCATTATTTCCAACACATCATTCAGAAGTATAATAAGTACAGATGCCTGTCATTACACCGCATGTATGCCGACACACCTATTGCTCAAATATGGCAAAATCCGGAATGAAACCAAAAGCATTGCAATATTTGATGGGCCACTCAGATATCAGCGTAACGCTGAATACATATACGCATGTAAATCTTGAGGATGCCAGGGAAGAAGTTGCCCGGATTCAGGTTGTGTAATTACGATTTTTAATTGAAAATAGCAAGGTGTAAAATAGAAAAACATACACCTTATTTTACACCTTTTGCTGACGATATTATGCGAAAATAAACCAGGTTATGCCAGAAAGCAAAAATTTACAAAGGCTTACAAAGCCCGAAAAACCAAGAAAAACTAAGAAATGCGAGGTTATGCAACAATGATAAAAGTACTCTTTATCTGCCACGGCACTACCTTAGCAAAATTCTGAAAAACCTTGATTTTACAGTATATTTTTGAACCAGTAGGGATGTTTTACTAAGTTTTTACTAAAGAGGAATCCCTAGCACGAATTGTGAAAAGTAACATATAGTATGACCTTATTAATTGGTAGAACAATTGGTAAGGTCCTTTTTTATTTCAAGGAGGTTCAAAATGAAAAGTACAGCGTTAGGAGCAGAAAACATTATTTTTATCAGTGATGCACATGAAAAATTCTACTATGAAAAATTACAAGAAGTACGGTATCAGGATGTGTACCATAAGGCATTGTGTTATTGTCTGGGTATTAATGGAGATACCAGAAAAAATGCTGACAGAATTTATAATTTTAAAACGGGGTCTGTTAAAACGAAATGTTTACATGAAGGATGGCAGACAAGCGGTAGCTTAAAAGTGGTAAGGATGGCATTTAATCTGTACTGTAACAGCACGCCAAGCGTTTGGGATTATGAAGATGCAGAGGAACAGGTAAACGAGTGCAGACAGTATACAGTAGAGGATATCTTCTGCTGTGCATATGCACCATATTTTTGGCAGGCAATACAGATCCGTTATCCGGAATATGTAGTGTACAATCAAAAGTTACATGCCATGCTTGGAGGAATAGATTAATGCTGAAAGTGAGACTGATGGGAACAAAAAATGATATTGCATGGTTTCAGAAAATCCTGCAGCGTCATCCTAAAATTGAAGTTATGGAATTATCGGAACTTTATTCCAATAAAGGGACGAGCAAATATTATAGAGCTTATGCTGAAATTGAAAAAAGTAATGTAAATAAAAAATAGTAGAAATACAGGAGAATTATATCATGTGCAAAATAATCGCAATCGCAAATCAAAAAGGTGGAGTAGCAAAGACTACAACAACTATTAATCTTGGAGTAGGACTGTCTAAGGTTGGAAAACGTGTAATGCTGATAGATGCTGATCCACAGGGACATTTGACAATGGGACTTGGTTTTCCAAAGAACTTAAGGGTAACATTGAAAACAATGATGGAAAATATCATTATGGGATTAGAATTTGATCCCAGGGAAGCAATTTTACACCATGAGGAAGGAATAGATGTAATTCCATCTAATAAACTTCTTTCGGGAATGGACATGTCATTATTTACGGTAGAGGACAGAGAAAAAGTCTTAAAAGAATATCTGGAACTTTTGGAAAATGATTATGACTATATCCTGATTGATTGTATGCCCTCGTTGGGAATGATGACAATTAATGCGTTAAGTGCAGCTGATAGCGTTTTGATTCCGGTGCAGCCTCAATACTATGCGGCAGATGGCCTCATGGAATTACTGAAAGTTGTGAAAGGCATTCATCAGAGATTTAATCCTGATTTACAGATTGAAGGGATTCTGTTTACAATGGACAGCAGTCATTATAATAATTCAAAGAGAAATAAGCAGGCAGTACGAGATGCTTATGGAGCAGAGATTATAATTTTTGATCAGACGATTCCAAGAACAGAAGCTCTTGCCGAAACTGCATCAGAAGGTGTCAGTATTTTTTCTTACGATGCAAAAGGAAAAGGTGCGTACAGTTATCAAGCACTTGTCCAGGAGGTGTTGAATCATGCGTAAACCTAAGAAAGAAATTCAGCTTACTTCTTATGATGAATTGCTTGGAATCAATGAAGCCGAACAGAATACTCTTAATCAGATTGTTGAAGTGCCATTAAATGAGTTACATTCTTTTAGAAATCATCCATTTCATGTAAATGATGATGAAAAAATGGCTGAAACAGTAGAAAGTATCAAGAATTATGGCATCTTAAATCCTGCATTGGTACGTCCTCGCGCAGAGGGAGGATATGAACTGATTGCTGGTCACAGGAGAAAACGTGGTTGCGAACTGGCTGGAAAAAGTAAAATGCCAGTACTCATACGGAACTATACCGATGATGAAGCCGTAATCGTTATGGTGGATTCTAATATACAGAGAGAAAATTTGCTTCCAAGCGAAAAGGCATATGCTTATAAGATGAAGATGGATGCAGTAAAACATCAAGGCATAAAAGAGGAAAACGCAGTTTCTGTTGACAGTGCAGATCTGGTTGGACAGGCTGCAGGTGACAGTGGAAGAACCGTTCAGCGTTACATACGCTTGACCTGTCTTATTCCGGAATTGCTGAAATTGTTGGATGAAGGAAAGATTAATTTTACAGTAGGTGTTTCATTAACCTATTTATCAGAAACGGAGCAGATTTGGGTGAAAGACTGCATAGTGTCTGGAGCAAGCTCTGTTACAGGTTCAATGGCAACAAAACTGAAGCAATACAGCGGTGAAGGTAAACTGACAGAATTAGCGGTACAGCTTATTCTGAATGAAAAGAAAACAGAGACAGGAAAAGTTACTTTAACTGAAAAGAAAATACGAAAGTATTTCCCAAAGGAATATAACAGAGAACAGATTGAACAGGTTATCTATGAACTGCTTGATAACTGGAAGAAAAGCCAATAACGAGGGAAGGAGAGAAAGCAAAATGGCAAAATCCGAAAGCACAAAAATAGAGTTTGGTTATTTTCACGATTATGAATCGGAACAGTTTGCTTTTTACCGTATTCCCAAAGTATTATTCACAGATGAATATTTCCGTAATCTGTCCAGCGATGCAAAGGTTCTTTATGGGCTGATGCTGGACAGAATGGCTTTGTCTATCAGAAATAATTGGGTGGACAATGAGGGGAAAGTTTATATCATATTTACATTGGAACAAGTGATGGAATATATGAACTGCGGAAAAGACAAAGGTGTGAAAATTCTTGCAGAATTAGATACTGATAAAGGAATTGGTTTGATTGAAAGAGTAAAGAGAGGATTGGGAAAACCAACAATTATTTATGTAAAGAGCTTTGTATATAGAAAAGAAAAAGTATTAGATTCGGCAGAGAATGATAACCGAAGTCAAGAAGTCGGAAAAGCCGAAGTCAAGAGTTCGGAAAAACCGAAGTCTGGAGTTCTGGAAAGTCGAAGTCAAGAGTTCGGAAAAACCGAAGTCTGGAAGTCGGAAAAATCGAAGTCTGGAGTTCGGAAAAACCGAAGTACAGAAGTCGGAAAAACCGACCCTAATAATACTAATTATAATTATACTGATATTAGTAATACTGACAGAAGTAATACTGATCTTATCAATCTTTCAGATTCTTCCGAACAGCAGTCAATGGATTTGATGGAAGAGATGAAGCTATTCCAGATGAATACTGCACTTGTAAAAAGAAATATTGAATATGACTGTCTTGTACAACGATGCAGATTAGGGGAACAGCAACAGTTGGATGAAATTGTGGCACTAATTGTGGAAACAATCAGCATAGAACGGGAGAATATTACAATCAGTGGAGTGAAATACCCATATCAGTTCGTAAAAAGCAGATTATTGTTGCTGGAAGAAAGCCACATAGAGTATGTACTTGACTGTCTGCATGAGAATACCAGGGAAGTAAAGAACATAAAAGCGTACTTGCTTACCTGTCTTATGAATTCAATAACGACAATAGGCAATTATTACCAGGCAAAAGTAAATCATGATATGTACGGAGGTGGCATATGAGAGGAAAAGAAATTATAACAAAATTGATAATTCCTGGTGCAATAGCTATGATTATCTGCTTAATTGTTCACCCTATGTGCATGAATGGTGAAATATTAGACTGGAGAAAATTATTGCTTTTTGTGGGAATACCTTTCGGAATCCAGAAAATGTTTTTGTTGGTCGTTCCAAGAAATGTGGGGACAGGGGAAATGCTTGGTTTGGTGGTACTTAAACTGATGGTAGGAAGTTTGATTGGAATAGGGGTTCTTGCCTGGAGATTATTAGCTGTAGCAGGCATTTTGCTAAAAAACGGCATTTCTGGAATTATATGGATCATAAAAAGACTGAAAGAAATGGTGATCAAAAATGAGCGAAAAGCAACTGGAAAAATTGTATTATAGCATTTATCCAATGAATCAATGTGAGACACAAAGTAAAAGTTATGAAGAGACAAAGGAACTGTGTGAAACATTAGAAAAGGAAATGATAAGTCTAATGAGTCCGGATCTGCAGGCAATGTTTGAGGATTACAAGGAATATACTTTAAATCTTAAACAAACAGAACAGAGAGACGCTTACATAGATGGATTAGCGTTTGGGATTCGCACAATTTCGGAAGCCTTTTTACATGAGAACAAAAATAGAATATGGTGATTGAAAAAGCAGTCTGTCAAGGCTGCTTTTTCTGTACCGCTTACATAGGAGGATGAGATGTGATTGATTTGATAATTATTATTATGGCAGGAATAGTGCTTTTGTTTTTGCTGTCTTGTTGCTTTATGGTTGCAAGGCTATTGGATGAGGAAATATCTATGTATGGATATGAAGGAAAAGAAAACTGGGAAAGGGAACAACTTCCCGACAAATTGTCGAGAAGTTCAACAGATGAAAGACATGGAGATAAATGAAAAGATTCGTTATTTTCGGAAACAGAGAGGGCTATCGCAGGAGCTGCTTGCAGAACGAACAGGAATTAATGTGAATACAATTCGGAAGTATGAAATAGGCATACGAAAGCCGAAAGTAGAACAATTAAAGAAAATTGCGGATGGACTTGAAATCAGTGCAATAGAATTTCTGGACATTGAAATAGAAAATGAAGCGGACTTGATTGCTATGTTGAAAAAAATCAGTCCGTTTTTTAAGTGGGACGGATTGCTTCATGTATTGGAGGGGGAAAAGTTTTTATGATTGGTGTAGGAAGTGCATTGATATCACTGTTTCTGGTTTTGGTTTGTTATTCATTAACACTGACAGCGAAAAGAGCAGATGAAAACTTATTGATGATCTGTGAACAGAATCAGAAAATTGAAAAAGAGAAAGGAAAGCAAGAAATGGAATCAAAGAGAGACATTTTGAGAGTAATTGAAAAAGAAATCAAAAAAGGAAGTGCGCCAGTTGCATTTGCGGGTTTGGGGTTTTCCGAGGAATGTTATCATTTGGTAGATAGTCAGGCTAAGATGAACCAACTTTTAGATTATTTTTTTCGCAATGAAGAATACGCAGCTTTGACAGATCGGCAGGTGAAAAGTAATATCTATGCAGAAATGGGCAAAAGGCTGAATTTCCGTAGTGCCAGATCTGATCGAGACAGAAAGAATATGGAGGTAGCGGCGAAACGATGGATTAAGAAAAAGCATCCAACATTTGATGGTGATGTATATGTCGAAAATATCCGGTGTTTTCTGGATATTTCCCGGGAAGAGTTAGAAAAACGTAAATGTACTGTTAATGAACAGGATATCACAGCACTTATTTTCAGTCAGAAACATCTGGAAGCATTATATCTGCAATGCCTTATGCACAGGCGAAACGCAATGCAAGAGGTCCCAGAATTAAAAGGTTTGTCAGAAACGTGCAATCGGATTTATAAATTGCAGGATGTAGATGTATTATTTCAGTGTTTACTGATGGATCAGATGGATTGGGAAGAAGGAAAGTTGTATGTGCAATTCAGTACTGTATATTTATTACTGAGTTTAAGAAATAAATGACAGAATAAGTATGATTGGTTATAATAAAATAAATTGACAAATAAGTAGAGGGAGGGTCTGATGAATAAAGAAGATCATTTTATAGATACAGATAAATTGGGTGATGTGTTACTTGAGTTTTCAAAAAAAATAAGTCGTTTCTCACAAAATATACCAGATACTTTATTTGGAAGTTTGACAGAATTTTTAAAAAATATACCAGATGATGTTAAGAATACGCAACTTTTTGCAAACGTTCAAAAACTAAGTAATTATGATTTGAATTATGAAGATGTCTGGTGGTTGGTAGACAGTTATGGGCTTATTGATAAAGAAGATGCGGAAGAAGAACTTATGGAGTATTATGAGCAAGAAAATAAATTACATTGTTATATAAAAAGTATTATAAGCAATCCGTCCATAAGTGAACGTGAAAAATTAGTAATATTGTTATCACATATAGAACCGTTAATATATAATACTTTAAATTACACGAAACAGCCTTATTCAAAAGTGAAACAAATAGTAAAACGAATGTCTATAGATGAAAATGAGGGAATGTCTTCTGAGAGTGTGGGAAAACTTTACGTTATGGGAATTACATATGTAGTGTTTGCAAATACTGACGCTTATACAAAGGAAATTGATAAAAGAATTCCGTTTAGAAATAATATTCTGCATAATGGAATTGTTGAATATGGAACGGATGATATACATAGTGCATATGAGTTGTTAGTTGAGTTCATTTCAATGCTGGTATTCATAAAAAAACAGCTTATTAATGAAAAAACGAAATAGAGAATTTGTAGCCGGTTGGTCCATTTTATTAGAAATTGGAATCAGCCGGCTTTTTATATTTTAAAGAGGACTTCTCGACAATTTGTCGGGAAGTGGAAAGGAGTCAAATTCCAATGAAAATATATCTCCCCCATCTGTTAGTACCACCGTAATTTGCGGATCAGAATCGAAAGGAGGCGTGCAAATTGCAGGAAGAAGTTACACAGAAAACAATCGCATTGTCGGTTAAAACTGCAAGAGTGACTGCCGACGTGTTAAAAAATATGCTGCGGAAGTATCTGTCAGGACAGAAGCAAAAGGGAAAGAATCCTTACAAGGTTGGAAAACAGTCATACAAAGAACTGAAAAGCCAGGGTTCTGGTTTATCCAATATTGAAATCACAGATGGAAATATCAAGTCTTTTGAGCGTGTGGCGAAAAAATACCGTTTAGATTTTGCCTTGAAAAAAGACAGTTCGACCAAGCCACCGACCTACTATGTGTTCTTTAAAGGGCAGGATACAGAAATGATGAATCTGGCATTTAAGAAATATTTGGGTGTACAGATGAACAAAAAGGATAAGCCATCTATTATGAAAAAACTTATGCACTTTAAGGATGCTGTGTCTAAAGGAAAGAACAGAGAACGAGCAAGAGAACAGCAGAAAGACAGAGGGCAGAGTTTATGACGGAGAAAAAACAGCAGCATAAGAAGAAAAGAGGAAAAGTTCAGCATATCAGAGGCTCTCCGAAAAAGAGAAAAATATCTGGAAAAGCTGTTTTTTCCTCAGAGAGTATCCCAGGAAAAATGCTTGCAGATGTGAAAAATCTGATTACGGACAAGGTAAGTGAATTGAAGAGGGCAGATCAGAAAAAGCTGTTTTTAGCTAATTTCCCCTATCTGATGTTTGCCTATTTTTTCAATAAGATTGCCTGGTTGTATCGGGTAAACACCGGAGCAACTTCCTGGGATAAATTTATGAATACCATTACTTATTTTGAACTGGCGTTTCAGAATCTCTGGCCAAGTTTGAATCATATAGATTTGTTGTGTGGAATCGCAGGCGGCGTGGCTATAAAGCTTATTATTATTTACCGCACGAAAAATGCCAGGAAATATCGGCTGGGTGTGGAGTATGGTTCTGCCAGATGGGGAACAGAAAAAGATATACGACCATATGCTGATCCTGAATTTGAAAATAATATTATTCTCACAGAAACAGAGAGTCTTACTATGTCAAGCAGACCAAAGAATCCGAAATACGCCAGGAATAAAAACATTCTGGTAATTGGCGGTTCCGGTTCTGGAAAAACCAGATTTTTTGTAAAGCCTAACATTATGCAGATGCACAGCTCCTATGTGATTACTGATCCAAAGGGAACTGTGCTTCTGGAGGTTGGCAGTATGCTGGCAAAAGGCAGTCCGATGACGGATGAGAATGGAAAAATCGTGCGGGACAAAGAGGGAAAAGTTATATACGAACCATATAAAATCAAAGTTTTGAATACAATTAATTTCAAAAAATCCATGCACTATAATCCATTTGTATATATCCGCAGTGAAAAAGATATTCTAAAACTGGTAACAACCATTATTGCTAATACCAAAGGTGAAGGGCAGCAATCAGGTGAGGATTTTTGGGTAAAGGCGGAAAAACTCTATTATTGTGCCCTGATTGGTTATATCTGGTATGAAGGCAGGGAAGAAGAAAAGAATTTTAATACTCTGTTGGAAATGATCAATGTGTCAGAAGCCAGGGAAGATGATGAGAATTTCAAGAATCCAGTAGATCTGATGTTTGATGAACTGGAGCAGAAAGACCCGAACCATTTTGCAGTAAGGCAGTACAAAAAATACAAGCTGGCTGCCGGTAAGACAGCAAAGAGTATTTTAATCAGTTGTGGTGCCAGACTTTCTCCATTTGATATTGCGGAACTTAGGGAGCTGATGAGCTATGACGAGCTGGAACTGGATTTACTGGGAGACAGAAAAACTGCATTGTTTGTTATTATCTCCGATACAGATGATACATTCAATTTTATTGTATCCATTATGTACACTCAGCTTTTCAACCTGTTATGTGACCGGGCCGATGATGTATATGATGGAAGGCTGCCGATTCATGTGCGCTGCTTACTTGATGAGTTTGCGAACATCGGGCAGATTCCAAAATTCGAGAAGCTGATTGCGACGATCCGAAGCCGTGAGATTTCAGCTTCTATTATTTTGCAGTCAAAGAGCCAGTTAAAGGCGATTTATAAGGATAATGCGGACACGATTGAAGGAAATTGTGACACGACACTGTTCCTCGGTGGAAAGGAGAAAACAACCTTAAAAGAGATGGCTGAAATTTTGGGTAAAGAGACCATTGATCTTTACAACACCTCAGATACCAGAGGTTCGCAGCGTTCTTATGGACTGAATTACCAGAAAACAGGGAAGGAGTTGATGAGCCAGGATGAGATTGCAGTCATGGACGGCGGGAAATGTATCATGCAGCTTCGTGGAGTCAGACCGTTTTTCTCTGATAAATTCGACATCTGCAAGCATAAGAACTATAAATACCTGTCGGACTATGACAAAAAGAACCGCTTTGATATTGAAAAATATTTAAGCACCAATTTTGTGATGAAGCCGGATGAAGAGGTGGAAGTCTACAGGATGTAACCAGTAAACGGACAACTTCCCGACAAGTTGTCACAAAGTTAAGGGAGGAAACAATGGATGTTTATGGAAGAAAAAAGCAGCCGGTACCCCATCGGTCAAAATGAAAGTAACGGCTGCAGCTATGTCGGATTTTCCATAAGAAAATCCTGCACCTATACTATCACAAAAGGCAGGGTTTTAACAGCGTTTTTTACTCCCTTTCTCTAAAAAAGAAAGGATTAAAGGTACACATATGGCATTTTTTACTACAGCGATTACTACTTTAAAAACACTGGTCTGTGCAATCGGAGCCGGACTTGCGGCATGGGGTGTTATCAACCTGCTGGAAGGGTACGGAAATGACAATCCCGGAGCGAAGTCACAGGGAATTAAACAGTTGATGGCAGGCGGTGGCATTGTGCTGATCGGAATGAACCTGATTCCGCAGCTTGCAACCCTGTTCGGATAATCTATGGGTGGGATTATCGAAAAGATAACAGAGTTTATAAAGGAACTTCTGACGGGATGGGTAACTTCCAATCTTGATACGATGTTTACAGATGTAAATACAAAAGTAGGTACCATTGCAACAGAAGTAGGCAAGACACCCCAGGATTGGAACAGTGGCATTTTTTCGATGATAAAGACGTTGTCGGATAATGTCATTGTCCCCATTGCGGGGATGATCATTACGTTTGTCCTGTGTTATGAATTGATTTCCATGATTATGGAAAAAAACAACATGCATGACACAGATACGTTCATGTTCTTTAAATACATTTTCAAGATGTGGGTAGCCGTTTATCTGGTGACACATACCTTTGATATTGCCCTTGCAATTTTCGATGTGGCAAATCATGTGGTGACCAGTGCCGGAGGTATTATAAACGGCAGTACCTCCATAGATGTGGCGGAAGCATTACAAACACTGCTGGAGAGCAGTATTGAGGATATGGGCATCGGAGAGCTTTTAGGGCTTGGCCTGGAAACAATGATTGTGAGTCTTTGCATGAAAATCATATCTGTCCTCATTACCGTCATTTTATATGGACGTATGATTGAAATTTACCTTTATGTATCTGTTTCCCCGATCCCGTTTGCAACTTTCACCAACCGGGAATGGGGCAGTATCGGGAATAATTATGTGAAAGCATTGTTAGGCTTGGGCTTCCAGGGATTTTTCATGATGGTCTGCGTGGCAATCTATGCGGTACTGGTAAATACCATTACCGTTGCGGACAACCTGCACACGGCTATCTGGTCGGTGGCAGCTTATACAGTGATTTTGTGTTTCAGTTTATTTAAGACAGGTTCCCTGTCAAAATCTATATTCAATGCACATTAGGAGGGAAAGGCTATGGCATATGTACCAGTGCCGAAGGACTTATCGAAAGTCAAGACAAAGGTGGCACTGAATTTAACAAAAAGACAGATCATCTGCTTCTCTCTTGCGGGAGTGTGCGGAGTACCAGTTTACTTTTTAACAAAAAACAGTCTGGGAACAGATGTGGCAGCTACGCTTATGGTGATTGCGATGCTGCCATTTTTCTTTCTGGCAATGTATGAGAAAGACGGATTCCCGGCAGAAAAGATATTGTACCATATGATACGGCAGAAATTCTTGCGTCCTGGCATCCGGGTGTACCGCTCAGAAAATATGTATGACCGTATGGTGGAATTGGAAAGATTAGAGAAAGAAGGTGCAAAACTTGAGAAGAAGGCAAAAGAAGCCAGGGAAGCGAGAAATCCGTTCCGTTTCTTCAAAAAGCAGAAGCGTAAAAAATAAAGCACAGCCAAAATTCGGGGAAGGACTGACAAAGGAAGAAAAAAAGCGGTTAAAAGAACTGCGGGCATTGAAAGCACAGGAACAGAAGAAGAAAAAACCTTATACAGCACAGGATACGATTCCCTATAAAGAAATTTACAGGGATGGTATCTGCCAGACAGCGGACAATTATTTTTCAAAGACGATTCAGTTTTTTGACATCAATTATCAGCTTGCACAGAACGACGATAAGACTGCCATATTTGAAAATTACTGCGAGTTCCTGAATTACTTTGACAGCTCCATTCAGTTTCAGATTACATTCTTGAATCAGCAGGTCAATTTTGAGGAGTATGTAAAGACGATTGATATTCCGCTTAAAGGGGATAATTTCGATGACATCCGCAAAGAATATGCGGATATGTTGAAAATGCAGCTTGCAAAGGGAAATAATGGACTGGTCAAGACAAAATATATTACCTTTGGCATTAAAGCAGAAAATCTGAAAATGGCAAAGGCAAGACTTGAGAAGGTCGAGGCAGGTATTTTAAGTAACTTCAAGGTATTGGGAGCTGCGGCGAAGTCCCTAAACGGTGTGGAACGTCTGAAAATCCTGCATGATGTGATGAACATGGATACGAAAGAGCCATTTCGTTTTCACTATGGCATGGTGGCAGAGACAGGACTTGGTACAAAAGATTTTATTGCTCCTACGGGATTCGATTTCCGAAATGACAGTATGTTCCGCATGGGGCAGACCTTTGGCTGTGTATCCTATCTGCAGATTACTTCTCCGGAGCTGACAGATCGAATGCTGGCGGATTTTCTTGATATGGAAGAAAATCTGATTGTCAACATCCATGTACAGCCCATTGATCCGAAAGAGGCAATTAAAAGCCTGAAAAACCTGCTGTCAAACATTCAGAAAATGAAGATTGAGGAACAGAAAAAAGCGGTGAGAAGCGGTTATGATATGGACATCATTCCCACGGATCTGGTCACTTACGGGGATGATGTGCAGAATCTTGTGACGGAGCTGCAGTCCAGAAATGAAAAGATGTTCAAGATTACATTTCTGTTGATGAATACGGCAGACAGCAAACGAAAACTGGATAATATCGTTTATCAGACGGCGGGTATTGCACAGAAATATAACTGCAATATCCGCCGTTTGCAGTATCTGCAGGAACAGGGAATGACGGCATCTCTGCCTCTTGGTATCAATCAGGCGGAAGTTCACAGGATGCTGACTACCACATCGACAGCCATTTTTGTTCCGTTTACCACACAGGAATTATTCCAGGACGGGGAAGCGCTGTATTATGGCTTGAATGCTCTTTCCAACAACATGATCATGGTGGACAGAAAGCGGCTGAAAAACCCGAATGGATTGATACTGGGAACACCGGGCAGTGGTAAATCGTTCAGTGCGAAAAGGGAAATCTTGAATGTATTCCTGATTACCAATGATGACATTATCGTTTGTGACCCGGAAGGAGAATATTTCCCGCTTGTCCATGCCTTGAATGGACAGGTGGTAAAAATCAGTGCAAAGAGTACGGACTATATCAATCCCATGGATGTGAACCTGGATGTCATTTATCATCCGGAGAAATACCGGATTAACGGGGATGTGGAGGATATAGATACCATCATTGCGGATAAGTCGGAGTTTATTGCATCCTTTTGTGAGTTGATTATGAAAAAGCCGCAGAATGCAGAACTGGACGGCGATGAGGTTTCCATTATCGACCATTGTATCAAGGATATTTATGAGGAATATCTGTTCAATGATCCGAAGCCGGAAAATATGCCGATACTGGAAGATTTCTTGAACAGATTAAATGTGTATGCTGATCAGAATGATGCGGCAAGGCGCATTGCCAACTGCCTGCAGCTTTATGTTACAGGTTCCCAGAATGTGTTCAATCATAGAACCAACGTGGATATGAACAACCGTGTGGTGTGTTTTGACATTAAGGATTTGGGAACAACACTCCGTAAAGCCGGGATGCTGATTGTCCAGAACATGGTATGGACAAGGGTTTCCACCAATAGGGCGTTGAAGAAAGCCACCCGTTATTATGTGGATGAGTTCCATCTTCTGTTGAAGCAACCACAGACAGCCAATTACTCTGTGGAAATCTGGAAGCGTTTCCGCAAATGGGGCGGCATTCCTACCGGACTGACCCAGAACGTCAGCGATTTCTTGGGTTCTCTGGCCGTGGAGAATATCGTAGGTAACAGTGATTTTATCTATATGCTGAACCAGCACAGCGGGGATCAGAAGATTCTTGCGGAAAAACTGAATATTTCACCGCATCAGCTCTCTTTCGTCAATAACAGTAATGCCGGAGAAGGGCTGATTTTTTATGGAAATGTGATTATTCCATTTTCCGATAAGTACCCGACAGATACGAAAACCTATGCAATCATGAGTTCCAAACCGGAGGAGATGCAGACGAAGTAAACTTTTCTTTTGTGGAAAAGAGGTGAGGTATTTTGCGGGAACAGAAATTTAATGCAAAAGAGAAGAAAGTCAGCCGTATGAGCCGGGATGGACTGGTGGAAGAAAATCTTGCAACAAAGGAAAGCCGGAAACTGACTGACCGGGAATCCGAGGTGTCTTTCAAAAAGTCGGATGCAGAACAGTCTTTTGTGTCTGGGAATGATGCTTCCGGGAAAAAACAGAAGAAACAGGAAAACAGAAGTCCTCCGAAAGAAGAGGAGGGAAAAAGCCAGGAAGATGGGGATACGGAGCATAGCAATTACCATCAGGGCGGCAGGAGCAGTGGATATTCCCATGAATCAGCGATGGCGGTACGGGAGAGGAAAGCAAAGCACCGGAGCCGCTATCATAACCAGAGACAGGTAAAGCCGGGAAAACTGCAGTTTGACAAGATGGAAACAGATGGAAGTCTGAATAAGAAAAATGGAAATCAACAGGTGAATGCTGATGCAGAACCGGGAACAGGAAGTCCCAGGTTACAGCAGGCAGAAGAAAAGGCAAAAAAATCAGCCGAGAAGCTGCAGCACGCAAAGAAACATCAGACCCGTAAAAAATCAATTCAGATGCAGAGGGTAAAAGATGAGGAAACACAGACCGTTAAACATAAGCTGTATTTTGATGAAAGTCCAAAGTCTGGAAAAAATCATGCGGCAGTGAAAAAAACGGGTGTCCGTTTATCAGATGCCGCAGGTGGTCTGGCACATGGGAAAATCCATCAGGAAGAACCGGACAACAGTGCAGTTGAAGCTGCCCATAAAAGTGAGCTTGCCGGGGAGATAGTTCTTCGCCAGCACAGCAACCGCAGTTACCGAAGGCAGAGGAAAGAACAGAGAAATCTGAACTGTCTGGAACGGAAGGTTTATAAAAATACTACCAGTTATCAATACAAAAAGTATCTGGAAGAACATCCGGAAATGCAGAGAAAACTTTTGCAGAAGGCATTTCAAAAACAGCGGATCAGGCGGGAATACCAGAAAGCGTATCGTGCCGGGAAACTGGCAAAGGAAAGCAAAGATACGGCGATTAAAAGTGTCAATGTGGCAACAAAAGTGGCACGAAAGTTACAGGAGATTTTTGCTAGAAACACAACCGTTATTCTGGCAGTTGGTCTTTTGATGGCACTTCTTCTATTTATCATGGCAGGTTTATCGTCCTGTTCTGCTATGTTTGCGAATGTTTCTTCCAATGTGATTGCTGCCAGTTATCTGGCAGATCCGGATGCGATTGAACAGGCAGAGATGTATTACACGCAGATGGAGGCTGAGTTACAGCAAAAGATTAACCGGATGGAAGCCCAATATCCGGGAAAGGATGAATACCGCTATAACGTAGGGGCAATCGGGCATGATCCGCATACTCTCATCAGCTATCTCACAGCAAAGTATGGAGATTTTACCTTTAACGAAGTAAAAGAGGAACTGGAAGAACTGTTTGCTCTCCAATACGGCATAACCGTAGAGGAAAAGACAGAGACAAGGGAAGAAACTACTACCATACAGGTAGGAGAATCTCTTGGAAATGTGGTGACCAGCGGTTATTGTAACTGTTCCATTTGTTGTGGTATCTGGAGCGGCGGGCCAACAGCCAGCGGTGCAATGCCGCAGGCAAATCATACCATTGCTGTAGATGCATCAAATCCATTCCTGCCAATGGGAACGAAAGTAGTCATGAACGGTGTGGAATATACGGTAGAAGATACCGGAAACTTTGCACAGTACGGAGTCCAGTTTGATGTGTATTACGACAGTCACAGCGCTGCATCGGCACACGGTCATAAGACTTGGGAGTGTTATCTGGCAGAAGGAAATGAAAATGCAGTGGAAGTCACCCGTACAGTGACCGTGGATGTGCTGAATGTATCTGTGCAGGCGAAGCCATTATTTGGAGTGATTACAAATCGGATGGATGAGGAGCAGAAAGAAATCCAGAAGCTGGTCTATTCCTGCAGAGGAAACTTGCAGACCTATGCCACTCCGATTGAACTCAACTGGTATTCCTATATCAGCACTTATTATGGCTATTTCGTAAATAATGCAACCGGACAGACGGAGCTTCACCGGGGTGTGGAAATTAACGTAAAAGAAGGAACCGAAGTACAGTCCGCAATGAATGGAACTGTGACAGCTACAGGGTATTCCGGTACTTTTGGAAATTATGTGGTGACACAGGATGAGGATGGCGTCCAGATTAAGTATGCTCATCTTCAAAATATTGCCGTATCCGAGGGTGTTGCGGTGACAACGGATACTATAATCGGAACAACCGGAAGTACAGGCAGTGCAACCGGAAGTCAGCTTTATCTGGAACTGGTAAAGGACGGAATCTATTACAATCCGGTCTTTTATATCGCAACCGGGGAAGGTGGCTTATACGGCGGAGGCGGTTCCTATGATGATGAAACGGTTCAGCGTTTATTTACGGAAGCGGAAAAATATCTGGGAATGCCTTATGTCTGGGGTGGTTCCAGTCCGGAAACTTCCTTTGACTGTTCCGGTTTTGTCAGTTATGTGTTTACCAATTCCGGAGTCTGCAACATGGGCAGACTGACCGCACAGGGAATTTATAATATCTGTACTCCTGTTGCACCGGAAGAAGCAAAGGCAGGAGATATTATTTTCTTTACCGGAACCTATGTGGCAGGAGAACCTGTAACCCATGTGGGCATTTATGCCGGAGATGGCCAAATGATCCACTGCGGAGATCCCATCCAATATACTTCCATCAATTCGCCTTACTGGCAGTCGCATTTCTACGGATTTGGAAGACCAAATTGAGGGGAGGTGACACAGTGAGCATTGAGAAAATGAAAGCAGATCTTTCCAAACTTAACGATAAAATCGGACAGTTACAGCGAAAAGCAAAGGACATGGAGGAACGGATATTACAGGCAGAAAATATGGAATACTTAAAGATTATCCGTAAGAACGGTATTTCTGCCGAGGAGCTGCAGTTGATGATTGATATTAGTAATGAGGAACAAAAACAGATTTTAGCAACCAGAGAAAAGGAGCAGACAGGAAATGAAGAAGATACATAAAAAAGCAGCCGCTTTGTTGTTTGCCGCTGCGATGGCAGGGCTTCCAATGGGAACGGCTCTCGGCTCACTGGGAACGATGACCGTGTGGGCGGAAGAAGCGGAGGGTGCCAAAGCACCTTCCGAAACACAAGAAGAAACACAAGAGGAAACAGTTGCGGAAACTACTGCAGAACAGCCGGAAGTACAGATTACTTTTACCACACCGGAAGGATGGCAGGCAGAGAAAGCGACTGTGGGTATCCAGGTAGAAGATACAAAAAATACAGGCGGTTTTTACATTGCAAAAGTGGAAGCCAGAATTTCTGAAAACGGCGGCTGGACAGATGTGACACAGAGCATGAGTGTGGAAGTCACAGCAAACAGCAGTGTATATGTGCGTGTGACCGATCAGAACGGGGAGACATACGAGCAGAACCGTTATATTGAATGTTTTGATAAGACAAAGCCGACACTGAGTGCGGCGGCAAAAAACGGAGCGCTTTTGATACAGGGGGCAGACGAAGGCTCCGGTGTAGCTGCCATTTATGTCAATGGCAATGAATTTACCGAGCTTACCAATGGCGCATTACAGGTACGTCTGCAGAAAGCAGATACCACGTATCAGTATTTTACGCTGCAGGTCAGGGATAATGCCGGAAATATTTCCGAAAATTATAAAGTTGCAAATCCATATTATGAAGATCCGGAGGCAGTAAAAGAAACACCGTCCGGAACGGGGGAGGAGCAGAAAAACAATTCTCTTCCCGCAGATGCAAATGCAACACCGCCTACCAGTGCAAAAGCGGATGTTACAGAACATCAGACAACAGGGAATACATCCGCAGAGCCTACAGAGCCGGAAAATGTGGATACAGATACCGGGAGAGTGCAGGAAGTTCCGTCTGGTACAGAAAAAAGTGGAAAAGAATTTTACACCATTCAGACGAAAAGCGATAAGGTCTTTTATCTAATCATTGATAATGAAAAAACAGATGAAAATGTCTATCTGCTTACTGAGGTGAGTGAGAATGACTTGTTGAATTTCACAGACAGTAATATGGTGACTCTGCCGCAGAATAATGCGATACAGGAAACAGCACTTCCACTTGAGAAAGAAGAGAATACGGAAGAAACAGAACCGGAGCCGACAGAGAAACCGGAACCAGAGAAAGAGCCGGAAAAGAAATCAGAAAATAATTCCGGCACAATGCTTATCATGCTTCTGGTTCTTGGGGCAGTCGGCGGAGGTTATTATTATCTGAAATTCGTCAAAGGAAAGAATGGCAGCTTTGATGCAGATTATGACGATGAGGACGAAGATGACATGGAGGATGAGGAAACTTTCGAGGAAGAAAGCGATGAGGAACCGGAGAATGAAGAACCGGAAGAAGATGAAGGGGAATACCCGGAGGACGAAGAGTATATGTAAAAATGGATGGGGAGCGGTAAAAACCAGCTGCTTTCCAGACATAAATATAAAAAGAAAAGAGGATTTTACCATGGAAGAAGTAAGAAATGAAGTACAGAATGAAGAACCGGAAACCGGAAAAGAGAACGAGAGCAAAAGTGAGCGTTTCATCCGTTTGGCGGAGGGGCGAGTGACAAAAGCAAGAATGGCAATTTCAAGGCTTTCCTATCTGTCAAATACCGGGAATTATGAGTATACGCCACAGCAGGTAGAGCAGATGTTCTCTGTTTTGGAACAGGAGCTTGCGGAAGTAAAAAGCGGGTTTATGAAAACCGCAAAGGAAGAAAAGAAGTTTTTCTTTCAGTAAAATAAAAATCGGAGGTAAAAAGATTGCAATTAGTTATCACAGAAAAACCGAGTGTAGCAAAGAGCATTGCGGAAGTGCTTCATGCCACGGAACACAAAAACGGGTATCTGCAGGGAAATGGTTATCTGGTGTCCTGGTGTGTGGGGCATCTGGTAGAACTGGCTAGTGCGGATACCTACCGGGAGGAATGGAGGAAATGGGTGTATGAAACGCTGCCAATCATCCCAGATGTATGGCAGTATCAGGTGAAGGAAAACACCAGAAAACAGTATGAAATATTAAAGAATCTGCTTCATAATCCGGAGGTTACAGAAGTTGTCTGTGCAACGGATGCAGGACGGGAAGGAGAATTGATTTTCCGTCTGGTCTATGAACAGGCTGGATGCACGAAGTCATTCAAAAGGCTGTGGATTTCCTCTATGGAAGAAAAAGCGATTGAGGATGGATTTCGTAACTTGCGAGAAGGCAGTGAATATGATGACTTGTATCAGTCCGCAGTCTGCAGAAGTGTGGCAGACTGGCTGGTAGGTATCAATGCCACAAGGCTGTTTACGGTGCTTTATCGCCATAAGCTGACCGTTGGCAGAGTACAGACCCCGACCCTTGCCATGCTGGTGGATCGGGAACAGAGCATTACAGATTTTAAAAAGGAGCAGTATTTTCTGGCGCATCTTCTGTGTGGTGGGATGGATGCAGTTACAGAGCGTATCAATGACAAAAATAAGGCAGAACAGATAGCAGGAGCTTGCCGTAATGGGCAGGCTCTTGTCATGTACGTAAGCAGAGAGGAAAAAGCAGTCAATCCGCCGAAATTATATGATTTGACTACGCTGCAGAGAGAAGCAAACCGTCTGTTTGGCTTTACCGCACAGCAGACACTTGATTACACCCAGTCTTTGTATGAAAAGAAGCTGGTGACTTATCCGAGAACGGACAGCCAGTTTTTAACAGAGGATATGGGGCAGACAGCCGGGAACATTGCCGGGGTAATTAAAAAAACCATTTCTTTCATGCAGGGAATTTCCCATGAGCCGAAGGTGGAGAAAGTCTTAAACAGCAAAAAAGTATCTGACCACCATGCCATTATTCCTACGATGGAACTTGCCAAAGCAGATTTAGATAAGATTCCGGGTGGGGAGATGCAGATTTTATCACTGATTGCCCAGCGCCTGATCTGTGCTACTGGAGAAAAACACATTTATGAAACAGTAAAAGCAGAGCTTTCCTGTAATGGCATCATGTTTACTGCGACTGGGAAGAGCATCCTTCAAAATGGTTGGAAAACCTATGAGGAACAATTAAAAAAGTCTTTAAAATCCGGGAATAGTAAAGCTGAAAAAGAAGAGACACCATTGCCGCAGTTATCTGAGGGAATGACCTTTGAGCAGGTAGAAACAAAAGTCAGTGAACATTTCACAGCACCACCGAAACACTTTACAGATGTAATACACTTTGAGAGTAGGCAGTGGAAATATTCAAAATGCAAAGGAGCAGGATAGCAATGAAAATCAAGGATAAGAGATTTAAAATCACAGCTTTATACGAGCGACTCTCAAAGGATGATGAGGTGCAGGGAGAGTCAAACAGTATCGTCAATCAGAAGCGGATGTTGACACAGTATGCAGAACAGCATGGGTATGTGAATATCGAGCATTACACGGATGACGGATGGACTGGTACAAACTTTGACAGACCCGACTGGAAGAGAATGCTTGCGGATATTGAAGCAGGCAAGGTGGGAACAGTCATTGTAAAGGATATGAGCCGTATCGGTAGAGATTATTTGCAAGTGGGATTTTACACAGAAGTCATGTTTCGGGAAAAGGGAGTGCATTTTATAGCGATTTCCAATGGTGTTGACAGCGAACGCAGGGAGAGTGCAGAATTTGCCCCATTCTTGAATATTATGAACGAGTGGTATGTGCGTGATACCAGTCGGAAGATAACAACGGTGTTAAAGGCAAGAGGTATGAGTGGGAAAGCACATACAACCAACCGCTGTTGCTATGGATATAAAAAGAGTGCAGATAACCCCGATAAATGGATAATTGATGAAGAAGCTGCCGAGGTTGTTCGTAGGATATTTAATATGTGTCTGAACGGGAAGGGACCCTATCAGATTGCAAGGGAACTGGCAGAGGATAAGGTGGAAAGGCCCGAATATTATTTGGGCATTCGTGGCAGGGGAGTTAATACAAAATCCTTTGATATGGAACATCCGTATATGTGGAGAGGTGGCACTGTTAAGACCATATTAACAAGAATGGAATACACTGGATGTACTGTTAATTTTAGAACAAAAAAGGAGTCGTACAAGGATAAGCGCCCTACTAAAGTAGACTCATCCGAATGGATTATCTTTGAAGATACCCAAGAACCGATTATCGACAAGCATACATGGGAAACAGTGCAGAAGCTGTTAGATACTCCAAGAAGAAAAGGTGTATTTGAGGAGAATAATCCTCTTACCGGTAAAGTGTTTTGTGCAGATTGTGGAGCAAAAATGTATCATCACAGAAATGCGCAGGGAATATGGAAAAAGAATTATTTTAAGGCAGGGGAGATGATATATCATGCACCCGAAGATAGGTACGATTGCTCCAACAATATAAGAGGTAGACAGCGTTATGAAAAATTGTGTTGCAGTCATTCCATTACCACAAAGGCACTGGAAACGCTTGTGTTGGAAACCATAAAAAGAACTTGTGATTATGCAGTGGAGAATGAAGCAGAATTTAGAGAAAAGGTATGCAGTATTTCCGAAGAACAGCAGGGTGAATTGTCAGTAAGACTGGAGAAAAGGCTTGCCCAAAAGCAGAAGCGAGTGAGTGAAATCAATCGTCTTATTAAGAAACTGTATGAGGACAATATCAGCGGTAAACTGAATGATAAACGCTTCAATACCATGCTTAGTGATTATGAGTCGGAGCTTGAAGCGTTGGAAGAGGATATTGAAAGAGATAATGCTGAATTAGAGGGCATGTGTGCTAAGAAAACGGATGTGGATGTATTTATGGAGCTTGTTAAGAAGCACATGGCATTTGATGAACTGACACCAGCCATATTGAACGAATTTGTTGATAAAATTATGGTCTATAAGGCAGTCGGAAGTGGAGCAAACAGAATGCAGGATGTAGATATTTATTTGAATTATATCGGCAGATTTGTAGTTCCTGAAGTGGTTGTGGAGCTGACGGAAGAAGAGAAACTGGCAGAAGCTAAAAGGCAGGAAAAACTTGAGAAAAAGCGAGCAAGTAACCGCAAATATATGGCACGAAAAAGAGAAGAAGCGAGGAAAGCGTGGGCAGAAATAGAAGCGGAGAAAGCAAAGGTAGTAGGTCATTAATTATCGTGAATTTGCGATTGTGAAAATGGCAGACGAGGAAATTATCAAGTGAATAATAAGGAATGGTTTTGCTACGATATTTAACGAGCAAAATCAGAATAAAAGGGCATTCAAAACGGACAGTGGAACATGTTTGTAGTGGATGTCTTTTTTGTGGTCTTGTCGGTGCAACCTTCCCTTCCCCTTCCTTCTCTTTCTCTTCCTAGAGAAAAAAGCGAAAAAGAAAAGCAGAAAAGAAAGAACCAAAGAAAAGAATAAAAGAAAAAGATAAAAAAGAGATATACCATCTCTATCTTATCCTATCCCATCCTATCCGCCTGCCGTAGGCAGGCTTTATTATTTGCCCGTCAAAAGTACGAGCCAGAGAGAAAGGAGTGATTTTATGGGCAGTTTATCCAAGTATGAGCAGGAAACTGTTATCAATTTTAATGCAGGGGAACAGATAGCAACAGTTTATACCCGAGATAAGGCAGTTATGAGGAAATTTGACGCATTGGTTATCGCATTCCCAGAGGTTTATAAGCTGGTTGGCGAAACAGATATTGATAAGACCTATTCCATGCCTAAATCTTGCGTTAGTTATCGTAAGCCGAGGAAACTGAATGATAAATACAGAGAACTAAAAAGAGTGCAAATGAAACAGTATAATACGCAAAGGGAAATAGTTGAAAAAAAGTGTGTTCAGTGATATAATTTCATTGCAATATGAGCACTGATTTTGAATTAAATCAGTTCGACAAACTTGAATTTGACGGAGAGATAGTATGGCTATTATTAAAAACGAAATACCGATTTTGGAGTTTGATACAGAGCAGACAGCAGTTCTTAATCCCACTCATGAAAATCTTGGTTTGAACTTACCCAAGAAATGTGTGTTCGCATTTCTTGGTGCTTACATAGATGAATATGCCAGTAAAAGTGATACCAAACAGGTATCCACTTTTGAGAGTGGTGCGCCTAGCGGCGCACGTTTCTAATGGGTTAAAGTCCCGAATCCACCCGGTAGTGGGAAGGATATAGCCGAAGGCAAGGGTGTCCATCGTGAGATGGAAT
>OGPY01000952.1_pt1 | contig 23831 bp, 19 predicted proteins | sample 1553121 | NCBI WGS metagenome assembly OGPY01 (sample SAMEA2580004, study PRJEB22360) | human gut metagenome
AGGGCGTGTTCCAGATGGAATCCGCTGGCATGACCGGGGTCTGCGTGAGCATGAAGCCCACCTCTATTGAGGACCTCACCGCCATTGTGGCTCTGTACCGTCCCGGTCCCATGGATTCCATTCCCAAGTTCATTGCAAACAAGCAGAACGCCCAAAGGGTCACGTACAAAACCCCCTTGCTGGAGCCCATTCTCCGGGTGACCTACGGCTGTATTGTCTATCAGGAGCAGGTCATTGAGATTTTCCGGAAGCTTGCCGGATATTCGCTTGGTCAGGCGGACATGGTGCGCCGCGCCATGAGCAAAAAAAAGCAGTATGTCATCGATGCGGAGCGGCAGAGTTTCGTCTACGGAGATTCAGAGCGCGGCATCAGGGGCTGCGTGGCAAACGGCATTGATGAGAAAGCGGCAAACAGTATTTACGATTCCATGGTGGATTTTGCAAAGTATGCGTTTAACAAATCCCATGCGGCAGCCTATGCGGTCATCAGTGTGCAGACCGCGTGGCTGAAGTTTTACTATCCGGTGGAATTTATGGCAGCACTTATGACGTCCGTGATTGACAATTCGGCAAAAGCCGCGGAGTATCTGCTGCATTGTAAGGAACTCGGTATTTCCGTGCTCCCGCCGGATATCAATGTGGGACAGGGAGAATTCACGGCAGAGGGAAATGCCGTGCGCTATGGTCTGTATGCCATTAAATCCCTGGGACGTCCGGTGATTGACAGCATCATCGGGGAACGCAAAAAAGGTGGTTCATACCGCACCCTGCAGGATTTCATTGAACGTACGGTGCAGCGGGACATCAACAAACGTGCGATCGAGAATCTGATCAAGGCAGGTGCCTGTGATGGGCTTGACGGTAACCGGCATCAGATGTCCATTGTCTATACGTCCATTGTAGATGATGTCGTGCGACGGAAAAAGACCGGGCTGGAAGGACAGATGAGCCTGTTTGATTTTGTCGGGGAGGAAGATAAAAAGGACTACGAAGTCCATTATCCGAATGTGGAGGAGTTCCCGAAGGAAGTGCTGCTTGGCTTTGAAAAAGAAGTGCTTGGGATTTATTTAAGCGGGCATCCGCTGGAAGATTACCTTGGTAAAATGAAGAAAAATGTCACGGCAAATGCAGCGGATTTTGTCAGGGAAGAGGAAAGCGGCACAATTCGTGTGACAGATAATATGCATGTGGTTGTGGGTGGCATGATTGCAGCAAAAACCGTTAAATATACAAGGAATAATCAGGCAATGGCATTTCTGACAGTGGAGGATCTGACCGGTTCTGTGGAAATTATTGTATTCCCAAAAGATTATGAGAGATACAATCGCTTTTTGAATGATGAGGAGAAGATTTTCGTAGTCGGACACGCAACGGTGGAGGAGGAACAGGACGGAAAAGTGATCTGCGAGCGGATCGTTCCGTTTGACGATACCAGAAAGGAACTCTGGCTGCAGTTTCCGACAAAGAGTGATTTTTCTGAGAAAGAACAGCAGGTGTATGATATTCTCCGGGATTCGGACGGAAATGATGAAGTAGTAATTTATATATCGGATGTCAAAGCCTTTAAAAGATTGCCAAGAAACCGTGCGGTTGGTACAAATTCTGTGCTCTTGGCACGTTTGACGGAATTTCTGGGCGAAAAAAATGTAAAAGTTGTAGAAAAAGGCATTGAAAATCGCGCATAATAAGTATAGAATAAAACAGATTAAAGAATTTCATTTTAATTTTAATAAATGGAGGATTTCACAATGGCGAAAGAGATTAACACAATTGGTGTACTGACCAGTGGAGGAGATGCCCCGGGAATGAACGCTGCAATCCGTGCAGTTGTCCGTCAGGCTATATCCAAAGGAAAGAAAGTGAAAGGAATCAAGCGTGGATACGCTGGATTATTAAACGAAGAAATTATTGATATGAACGGACAGAGCGTTTCAGATACAATCTCTCGTGGTGGTACTATTTTACAGACTGCCCGTTGTATGGAGTTTACCACACCGGAAGGACAGCAGAAAGGTGCGGAGATCTGTAAGAAGCATGGAATCGATGCAATCGTAGTTATCGGTGGAGATGGTTCTTTCAAGGGTGCACAGAAGCTTGCTGCATTGGGAATCAATACCATTGGTCTTCCGGGAACCATTGATCTGGATATTGCATGTACTGATTATACCATTGGTTTTGACACCGCTGTTAATACAGCCATGGAAGCGATTGATAAGGTCCGTGATACTTCTACTTCCCATGAGAGATGCTCAATTATTGAGGTTATGGGTCGTGGAGCCGGACATATCGCATTATGGTGCGGTCTTGCAAACGGTGCTGAGGAGATTCTTCTTCCGGAAAAATATGATTACGATGAGCAGCGTCTGATTGATCAGGTAGTCAACGCAAGAAAGAACGGAAAGCAGCACTATATTATTGTAAATGCTGAGGGTATCGGTCATTCACAGAGCATGGCAAAGCGTATCGAGGAAGCGACAGGTGTTGAGACACGCGCAACGATTCTTGGACATATGCAGCGTGGTGGAAGCCCGACATGTAAGGACCGTGTCTATGCAACCACAATGGGTGCAATGGCAGTTGACCTTCTCTGCGAAGGAAAGAGCAACCGTGTCATTGGACATAAGGGTGGCAAGTTTGTAGATTTCGACATTGATGAAGCTTTGGCTATGAAGAAAGATGTCGATGAGTACATGTACGAAATCTCAAAGACACTGGTATAGTTATTCCTTTTATTGGAGAACATAGTGCGGCAGGGAATTCTCTCTGCCGCATTTTTAGGTTTGAAATCAATGGGATTTTCAAGGAGACGGGCAATGGACAACACCAAGGAAATTCTCACACTGGCAGTAGAAATCGGGGACGCGATGCTGCGGTGCGGAGCAGAAATTTACCGGGTGGAAGATTCTGTGATACGCATATTGGAAGCTTTTGGTCTGGATGATTTTGATGCTTATGTTTTATCCAACGGAATTTTTGCAAGTGCAAATGAGAGCAGGGAGGATGCCTGCAGTGTGGTAAGGTATGTTCCTCTTTCGGCAACCCATCTGGGGAAACTCGCTGCTTTAAATCAGCTGACCCGAGATATCTGTAATCATAAATGTTCGGTTGCAGAGGCATCAGAGCGGTTGAAACAGTGCAAAAAAATTCCGGTTTATGCGAATGCGGTACAGTTACTGGCATGTGGAATCGGTTGTGCAGCGTTTACCTTCATGTTTGGAGGGCATCTGCCGGAAGCACTGTATGCATTTTTTGTAGGGCTGATAGAGCAGCTGGCATTGTTTGTGTGCCGGAAGCGTAAAGTTTCCAGATTTTTAACGAATGTATATGTCAGTCTGTTGATCTCTTTGCTTAGTCTGCCAGCGGCCGCGGGTGTGATACCTGTTTTGCATGACAAAGTGGTGATCGGGGCAATTATGCCGTTAGTACCTGGAATTGCACTGACAACATCCATTCGTGATTTTTATAATGGCGATTATTTGTCCGGAACGATCCATCTGATTGATGCACTTCTTACGGCACTTTGCATTGCAGTGGGCATTGCACTGCCGATTCTGTTGTTGCGATATGGAGGAAATTTACCGGTATGAGTTATGTGCTTCAGGTTTTTATTGCAGCGGTTGCCACGGTTACTTTTGCCATTTTGTTTGCGGCACCCAAAAAAGAACTGATTTTTTGCGGTATTTCAGGCGGGCTTGCCTGGCTGGTTTATTTTATTTTGTACAGGCAGTCGGGGAATGTGGTTTTGGGCAGTCTGGTGGCAACCTTTGTTTTGACAATTTTAAGTCGTATTCTGGCAGTGGCAAGATGCAATCCTGCCACGATTTATCTGGTATCCGGGATTTTCCCACTGGTTCCGGGAGCCGGTATCTATTATACGGCATATTATCTGATATCCGGAATGCCGGCAAAATGCTCGGCAAAAGGGCTGGAAACTTTTGAGATTGCCCTGGCCATTGTATTTGGGATTATTTTTGGCTTCTCGATTCCGGAAACACTGTTTCATAAAAGGAAACAGTAAGTAATGGGAAAGGATTGTACGGATGATATGATTACAAGCAGTGCAAATCAGCAGATGAAACATCTGTCACAGCTGATGAAAAGGGCGAAAGAACGAAAAAAAGAACAGGTCTTTGTTGTGGAAGGAATAAAGATGTTTCAGGAAGCACCGGCGGATACGGTGGTGTCTGTCTACGTGTCGGAAAGTTTTCTGGAAAAACCGGAACATGAAAAATGTCTGCAGGGATACCGGTATGAGGTCGTGAGTGATGCGGTATTCCGGGAAATTTCGGATACACAGACTCCGCAGGGAATCCTTGCGATTGTCCGCATGCCGAAGTATGATCTGCCCGATCTTTTGCAGGGGGATCACACGCATCTTTTAATTCTTGAGAGCGTGCAGGATCCGGGAAATCTTGGAACGATGGTGCGCACCGGAGAGGGTGCCGGCATCACGGGAATTATAATGAATAAAACGACGGTGGATCTGTTTAACCCGAAAACCATACGCTCGACGATGGGAAGTATCTACCGTGTTCCGTACCTGATCACGGAGCATCTGCCGGATCTGCTTGATGAGCTGCATAAGGAGAATATCCGATTGTATGCGGCACATTTAAAAGGAGATACATATTATGATGCCTTTGATTTTACCGGGGCATGTGGCTTCCTGATTGGAAATGAGGGGAACGGTCTGTCTGATGAAATTGCAGAGTGTGCGGATTGCTATCTGAAGATTCCCATGGAGGGAAAGGTGGAGTCGCTGAATGCAGCCGTTTCCGCAGCACTTTTGATGTATGAATGTAAGAGACAGCGGGGAGAGCACAATGAAAATATGGTTTAAAATCTGGGAAAACACACACTTATTAAAATCGGAAACCATAGAAGATGATACGGAGGATACACGTACACATAAGATTTTTCATGCGCTTGAAGAAGTCTGTCTGAAGTGGGATCTGGGAAAACCGATCTGGTTTGATGCGAATATAGCGGAATTTCAAAGGCATGCGCGAACGAGGTTTGGCAAGGACAATTTTGTGGAGGAAACAGAATTTGATTATCTGGAGATACAGGTGATAGACGAAGATTAAAAAAATATTAAATTTGTTGCTTTCTGCGCACAGAACGTGTTTCTTGTGATATGATAATACCGTATGGGAAAGCACGTTAATACATGTGTGAGGTCTGCTTTCGCATTTATGAAAGGAATGTCTGCCATTGTGGCAGGAAAGAGGAGGAATGACATGGGAACATCGCAGATGCTGGGGGAAGATATTGATAGTTGGGAAACTATGATGTTTTTATATAATTCTGCACTGAAAGAGGTGGGAACAAAACTTGAGATTTTAAATGACGAGTTTGTTCATATACATAAGTACAATCCGATTGAATATATTAAGTCGAGGATTAAAACACCGGAAAGTATTGTAAAAAAATTAAAGCGTGACGGATATGAGAGTACGATCGAGAATATGAGAAATTATATTAACGATATTGCAGGAATCCGTATTGTCTGCTCGTTTACTTCGGATATTTACCGTCTTGCAGAGATGATCGGAAAACAGAATGACCTGACCGTGATCTGTGTAAAAGACTATATCAAAAATCCGAAAGTCAGCGGTTACAAGAGTTTTCATATGCACGTGACGGTTCCTATCTTTTTATCGGACCGTGTGGTTGAGACAAAGGTGGAAATCCAGATCCGCACCATTGCAATGGATTTCTGGGCAAGTCTGGAGCACAAGATTTATTATAAATTTGAGGGGCATGCCCCGGAATATATCAGCCGGGATCTGCGTGCCTGTGCAGAAATTGTTTCAAACCTCGATGCAAAGATGCTGCAGCTGAATGAAGCAATTTTAGAAGAAAAGGAAAAAGAGGAACAGAAGAAAAAGGAAGAATAGTTACGAAGAATAAAACTATTACGGAACAGTCGGAAAGAAGGGAATGCTATGGTACCTTCCATTGCACGTCAGAGTGTGATTTTAAAATGTAATATGCAAAAATCCGTGATGCTTGGAAACTACGAATTTTTCTATGCTGCGGGATTGATGAGAAAATTATACAACATAGAGATCCGGACAGATATGGAACCGGAACAGATTCTGGAAGCGATTCTGCAGATGCAGGATAATCTGGCTCCGCAGAGTGAACAGGAAAAATATCTGATACAGATCATAAAGAATTATGAGCCGTCAGCGGATCATGATGCACAGATGGATGAGCTGTTTGCCTGGGGAGAACAGGAACCTGACATGTGGCAGGTCACGACATCGTTCCATCCGGTTATAAGGTAACTATGAGCGATAGTTACCTTATATTTTTGCAATTTTCGTACATACTACAAGTAATTTTAAAAGAAAGATGAGGATGTATGAAATGAGTAAGATGACTCTGGAACAGGAAGAAGTGCGCAATCAGGAGTATAATGAGTATGTCGAACAGATGACACCGAAACATAATCTGTGGGCAAATATGGGAAAAGCCTTTTTGCTGGGGGGAGGTATCTGCCTGTTGGGACAGATTATTTTACAGATTGCAGCCGGGGTATTCGGACTTAAGGCAGAGGATGCCGCTCTTTGGTGCAGTTTACTTCTTGTTCTTCTTTCGGTGATCCTGACGAGCTGTAATGTATATGGGATTCTTGCCAACTGGGGAGGTGCAGGGGCATTGGTTCCGATTACCGGATTTGCAAATGGAGTGTGTGCTTCTGCAGTGGAATTCCAGAAAGAGGGACAGGTATTTGGTATCGGATGCCAGATTTTTAAGATTGCCGGTCCGGTGATTTTGTATGGAATTTTTTCAAGCTGGGTGCTGGGACTTATTTACTGGCTATTTTAAATTCGCTGGGGAACTGCGTGGCCCGTCGCATAGAGAAAACTTATGTTTTTCCGTGTACTCCTTTTCAATTTTGCACATACTACCGTAGAGAATAAGTAATCAAAGAGGTGCAGAATGAAAGAAAAACGGGAAATAGTTTATCTGAAGGCAGACCGCAACAGTGTCTGCCATGATCCGAAAATAAAGATACAGGATGTGATGTCTGTACAGTGTGCAGATTCTGCAATCTGTGCCGGAATAAAAAATAAAACACTGTATACGTTTAAGAAAAACGATGACCAGAAAAAAGAAGGAAAAAAGAAAAAACGAATGGAAGTATTTTCGATGCTAAATGTGATCGAACGGATACAGACGGATTACCCAGATGTGGAAATTGTTAGTATCGGGGAACAGGATTTTGTGGTGCAATTGTTAGATGCACCGATGGCACCGAAATGGCTGGAGACGCTTAAAGTTGTTGTGATGGTTGTAGTAATCTTTCTTGGAGCGGCATTTACGATTATGGCATTTAACAATGACGTGTCCGTGGGGGAAGTGTTCGACCGGTTTTATCAGCAGGTGATGGGAAAAGAAAAACCGAAAGTATCAGAAATCGAAATTTTTTACTGTCTGGGACTGGCAGTGGGAATTTTGGTATTTTTTAACCATATCGGAAAGAAAAAAATTACTTCAGATCCGACACCGATTCAGGTTGAGATGCGAAAGTATGAACAGGATGTCGATATGGCGTTTATAGAGAACGCGGGAAGAAAGGGGCATGAACACGATGTTTCTTAGACACATTTTTATGGCGGGCCTTGCGACAGCCTGCGGCATTGCGGTTTCTGCCGGAACGTTTGCGTTTCTTCTGGTGATCGGGGTCATTCCGCGCATGATCAAACGCTGCAATTTTGGAGAACGGATACTGATGGTCGAAAATACGGTTATACTGGGGGTATTGACCGGTGCCGTATTTTCTGTGGTGGAGTGGAAGCACAGCTGCCGTATCCGTGGCTGGCGCATGTCATTTTGGGTGCTTATGGAACTGCAGCGGGAATTTTTGTGGGATGTATTGCGGTGGCACTGGCAGAAATATTAAATACTTTTCCGATCCTGTTCCGGCGTCTGTATATCAACCGTGGACTCAGTGGTGTTATGATTGCCATGGCACTGGGGAAAATGGCTGGGTCTTTTTTTTTTTTTTTTTTTTGTTACGGGCTTCCAAAATATTGGTAAATCCATATTTTCTAATTGCAATCTTCTTTGTGTCTGGCGTATAATAAAAGGTATGATTAGTTACAGACTAAAGGAGAGAATTTTAAATGGGCAGATATGCATTGGATATGGAAAAATATGCAGATTTGGCAAGGACTGCATCTGCGGAGGGATGCGTGTTATTGAAAAATGACAACAGTACCCTGCCACTTAAAAAAGGAGATAAAGTTGCTGTATTTGGGCGCATGGCGTTTCATTATTACAAAAGCGGACTTGGCTCGGGCGGACTGGTAAATACACGCTATGTGGTTGGAATCCTTGATGCGCTGCGCGCCTGTAAAGATATTGCGCTGGATGAAGAACTGATTGGGATCTACGAAAAATGGATTAAAGACCATCCATATGACGAAGGTGAGGGATGGGGGCTGGTTCCGTGGTCACAGGAAGAAATGCCCATGACGGAAGAGATGCTTCAAACCGCATCCGGGGATGATGTGGCACTGGTGATTCTTGGACGTACGGCGGGGGAAGACCAGGACAATACGGACAAGCCGGGCAGTTATAAGCTGACACGGACAGAAGAAGACCTGATCCGTAAAGTGAGCAGTCAATTTTCACGCACGGCCGTTATTTTAAATGTGGGAAATATCATTGATATGAAATGGGTCAGAGAATTTGATCCGGCAGCGGTACTCTATGCATGGCAGGGAGGTCAGGAAGGTGGAAACGGTGTCTGTGATGTACTTACGGGGCGTGTGAATCCGTGCGGAAAACTGACCGATACGATTGCAGAGGATATCAGTGACTATCCATCCACGTCAAATTTCGGGGATTTACAGAAAAACTATTATAAAGAAGATATCTATGTGGGATATCGGTATTTTGAGACATTTGCCAAAGATAAAGTTTTGTATCCGTTTGGATTTGGATTGTCGTATACTTCTTTTTCCGTGCAAGCGTCTGCAGAAGAAAAGGACGAGCATACGGTCTGTGTGAAGGCAACAGTGAAAAATACCGGAACAAAACCGGGGAAAGAAGTGCTTGAAGTATATGCCAAAGCCCCACAGGGGGTACTGGATACACCGGTGCGTGTTCTTTGTGGATTTGCAAAGACAAAGGAACTGGCAGCAGGGGAAGAAGAGCATATTACTCTGGAGATTCCGAAAAATACATTTGCCTCCTATGATGACAGTGGTGTAACCGGACACAGGGACTGTTTTGTGCTGCTGGAGGGTACTTATACCATTTATGTGGGAACCGATGTGCGGACGGCACAAAAGGCAGGCAGTTATCCGCAGACGTTTACGGTGATTGAACAGCTTGAGGAAGTCTGTGCACCGCAGAAACCGTTTGCCCGTATGACAAGAAAGCCGGGTGATGTGATCGGATATTCCGATACACCGGAACGGATCTATGGTCCGTATGACCGCGTGGAAAAACCGGCAGAGATTTCACAGACTGGCGATAAAGGCTATCGTCTGGAAGATGTATATGACAAAAAGATTTCCATGGAGACATTTGTGGCACAATTATCGGACGAGGATCTGATTATGCTGTTCCGCGGAGAAGGCATGTGCAGTCCGAAGGTGACTCCGGGTACTGCAGCGGCATTTGCAGGACTGACTCCGTCTTTGAGGAAGTTTAGAATTCCGGCAGAATGTGCATCGGACGGACCATCCGGAATACGTATGGACTGCGGAACAAAGGCGTTTTCCCTTCCGAACGGAACGCTGCTCGGATGTACATTTAACTGTGAACTGGTGCGTCAATTATATGAAATGACAGGGCTTGAACTACGGTTAAACCGTGTAGATACATTGCTCGGACCGGGATTGAATATTCACAGAAATCCGTTGAACGGACGAAACTTTGAGTATATTTCCGAAGATCCGTTTTTAACCGGAAAAATGGGAGCCGCACAGCTGCAGGGACTTAATATTGCAGGTTCCACAGGAACCATCAAACATTTTGCGGCAAACAATCAGGAAACGAAACGACATGAGGCAGATTCGATTATTTCCGTGCGGGCACTGCGGGAAATTTATCTGAAGGGATTTGAAATTGCGGTAAAAGAAGGACCGGCCCGCTCTGTTATGACTACCTATGGCCCGGTCAACGGGGTGTGGACTGCAGGAAGTTATGATCTCAATACCATTGTATTGCGCAAAGACTGGGGATTTTCCGGCATCGTTATGACCGACTGGTGGGCAAAGGCAAACCATGAGGGACAGCCATCGGATCCGCGTATACATGCGGTCATGGCAGCGGCACAGAATGATGTATATATGGTGACTGCAGATGCGCAGGATATGCAGCAGGATGATATGCTCGAAGAATTCCAGAAGGGAAATCTTACGAGAGGACAGCTGCAGAGAAATGCCATCAATATATTGCAGTTTGTACTAAAATCCCCGGCGATGCTTTATGAGATGGATAGGATTTCTCCGGAAGAACTTAAAGACCGGAAGAATGCTGCAAAAGATGATCCGGATGTCTCAAAGATGATGAAATTTGTGGCAGATGAACAGGGAAACATCCGCATTTCCGGTGGCGGCTGGGATACACATCAGGGAAAAGAAATACTTGCGGATCTGGATATGAAAGCCGGAAGTTATGAACTGCAGATGAAAGTGAAATCAAATCTGGATGATCTGGCACAGCTTCCGGTAACAGTATATCTGGATAATATCATCAAAGGAACACTGTCATTTAGGGGATCGAAAGGGCAGTGGGTGACACAGCAGATCCGGTTTGATACATTCGAGGGACATCATTATATGAAATTATATTTTGGGGCAACCGGACTTACGGTAGATCATATAGCGTTTCAGCTGTCCGGGGGCGCAGACAAGGAGCAGTAAGACATGAATGTTTTAAAGGTAAAAAAGGGAGAAACGCTTGCCAGAAAACAGGACAAGGTGATGGAATGGTATCTGATTCAGGAGGGATCGGTGATCCGGCAGTTTGCATTTGCAGAGATCATTATGCACCGGAATGCAATTGTGGGTATTCTCGAGAACGAATGGTTTGCCTGCGATTATGTGGCAAATGAAGATACGACATTGATTGTGATTCCATGTAAAAATGCACAGGATCTGCGGAAGATTTTGTCCGAACATGAGAATTTCCGCCCGATTTTTTTGCGTACGGCAGTGGAACAGCGGCATCAGGCACTGTGTCTGTATGCCAGTCTGCAGAAAAAATGCATGCTTTTACATAATGCTGCGGAAACGTTGTACAGCGAATACAAAAATCTGTGCAGCGAGAAGCTTCTTGATGAACAGGATTTTCCACGTATGGAACAGTTTGCAGCTTTAAAAATGCAGCACCGTGCGGAAAACTGGGAGATTGCAAACAGTAACAGTCTGGTCCGGAGTTATCTGAAAGAATATATGCAGCTGATGATCAAAGATGACAGTCTGTGTGTGGGAGCAATCATGGAGGCGGCGGCACAGATGCGCCGTGTGACACAGGGAATCGGCGAGATGGTAAATTATCTGCAGTACAACAGGGATATTTTATTTTCAGATTCCAGAGATGATATTTTTCATCTGTTTTTTGCAATGGCAGTCCAGCAGTCGCAGAAAAAGCAGGACATTTCCGAGATCAAAAAGCGTCTGTTAAATATGGTGGATGTCATGACAAAGCTTGATGTATACGACAAAAAGCAGATGGCGGAGGCACATGAGCTCTGCGAGAATTACGACTTTACCAAGGAGTCCGAAGGCCGTATCAATATTATGCGTGAGGATTGTATTGCACATATTATGGAGTATGCAGGATATGGCAGCGATATGATCAGGGATTTCCACAGCATTGTGCAGCAGTACCGGGAGCTGCCGGATATGATGTCTACAGACAATGAGGCGAGACAGCTGCGCAGGGAAATCACAAAGGTCTTTTACGATATTTATACCAAGGCGTTTATGAGATCAGTTGAGGAACTGGTCAAGCCGTCACCGATCATGATGATGTTTTTCAATTTTGGGTTTATGGATGCGGAGGTGCTGGGGGAAACTAACACAAATGCACTGTATAATCTGACGGATTCGCTTGGATTGTTTCATTCTGCAAATGTCTATACGGTTTATGACTGGCTGGTACAGATTTATCAGGGAAAGAAAGAACCGTCCCGCAATGAATTTGACCAGGATTTCAATGCATTTCTGCTGGAAGAAAAGAGAACTGGGAATATTACGGAAGAGCAGATGCAACAGTATAAAAATGACAGCAGGCAGAAAGTACAGTTTGAGATCCGCAATATGTTTACCTCCGGAAACCGTGTGACCTATGGCCGTGTGACTACATTCTGTCCGGTTCTGATGGAAGAGGATTTCATCAATACCGTGGAAAAGATGGCAGTTACCGCAGAAAAAATTGCCGATGCCATCAATAAGGTGCGCTGTGTGGATTATTCTGCACTCTATCATGATGTCATGTTTTCCGATCCGGATCGCGGAATCAATCAGGAATGGATCAAAAAGGAGATTCTGCCGGATGTGATTCTGATGCCAAATGCCGGAACCCGTACCCTGATGTGGCAGGAGACATCCGGTGCCAAGATTGATACACCGGCGCGTTTCCTGTTTCCGATTTTTTCCGCAGTGGATCTCGATGATCAGATGGTGGAATGTATCGGCCGATACCGCTGGGAGATCTGCAGACGTGTGCAGGGTGTATACTGGAACGATATCCGGGAGAAATCGCTTACGGCGGAGTACTGTGATTTTATTCAGTATTATCGCAAAAATTCAGATCTTTCCGCAGATGCAAAGGAAAAGATCAAGACTGCACTGTCCCGTGCGCGCAACAGTTACCGTGAGGTATTTGTCAAGGATTATCAGGCGTGGATGAAGTATGAGTCACAGGGAAGTTTCCGACTGAATAAAGTGGCAAGAGATATTCTGGTAAGGTATTGTCCGTTTGCAAAGGATATCCGCCAGGGACTGGCCACCAATCCACAGTATCAGAATGCATTTCACAGACTTGATGCGGAAAACAGAAAGAAACTGCAGCGGTTCCGTTCTGTTTACGATAAATATGAAGCAGCCGGCGGAGAGATCACACCGGATCTGAAAGAAAATCTGCGGTTTTATCAGATGTAGGAACGGATATGGAATATATAGCTTATGTAGAGACCCCGTATAAAGAAAAATTTGGAATTCCCAGACAGAGTGGGCTGGCGGAGAGTACCTGTGGGGAAATTATTTTCACACCGAAATTCCGGAATCCGGATGCAGTGCGTGGAATCGAAGAGTTTTCCCACCTGTGGCTTCTCTGGGAGTTTTCTAGGGCAAAGCAGGATATTTTTCATGCAACCGTAGCGCCCCCACGCCTGGGAGGAAAAGAAAAACGGGGCGTGTTTGCCACGCGTTCCCCCTTTCGCCCGAATTCGATCGGACTTTCATGTGTGAAACTTGAAAAGGTACGCATCGATCAGAAGCTTGGACCGGTTCTTACGGTTTCCGGGCTGGATCTGCTCGATCACACACCGCTTTTTGATATCAAACCGTATCTGCCATACGTGGATGCCCATCCGGAGGCAAAAAACGGTTTTGCGGAAGAATTCCGGGAGTTTCAGATACCGGTAGTATTTCCGGAGGAATTGCAGGCGCAGCTTCCGAAACATCTGCGAGGACCGCTTCTTGAGGTTCTTGCACAGGACCCCAGGGCAGCATACAACAAAAAGCCGGATTATATCTACGGGATGGCATTTGCTGATTATGACATCCGGTTTACGGTGGCAGAGGGAATCCTGACGGTAAAAGAGGTCACAAGGCGCACGCAGGAGTGGAAAAAAGTCAAGTGAGAGTTGCGCTTGCGTGTGGAAAGTCTTATAATAGAACCATCAGAAGTCAAAAACGCGAAGAAATTCGTGTAGTAGTGAGGTAAGAGGATGAAAGAGTTAAAAGAGTACATTCGCAGTATCCCGGATTTCCCGGAGAAGGGAATTATTTTCCGTGATGTCACAAGTGTACTGCAGGATGCAGATGCACTGAAGCTTTCCATTGATGAACTGGCAAAACGCTTGGAGGGCGTTGATTTTGATGTGATCGCCGGAGCAGAATCCAGAGGCTTTATCTTTGGAGCACCACTTGCTTATGTCATGCATAAGCCGTTTGTACCGATTCGTAAAAAGGGAAAACTGCCGTGTGAGACAGTTGAAAAAACATATGATCTGGAGTACGGTACGGCAACGATTGAAATGCATAAAGATGCCATTCAAAAAGGAGAAAAGGTTGTACTTTTGGATGATCTGATTGCAACCGGCGGAACCATGAAAGCTGCTGCAGAACTGGTAGAGGAACTTGGCGGTGAAGTGGTAAAGATGCTGTTTCTCATAGAGTTAAGCGATCTTAACGGACGGGAAGTCTTAAAGGACTATGACGTGGACTCTGTCGTACAGTTCGAGGGAAAATAAAATCTGGTTTGAGACAGGCGTAAAAGAATGGATGAAAGCCCTTCACGCTATGGGGCACACGATGGTGTGTCCTGTGGTTGTGGGGGCTTTTTAATATTTGATTGTAAATAAAAAGGTAATTTGTTATTATAATCTTATCAGCGTTTTAATGGCGAAACGATTAAAATCTATCTGTTTGGAAAATATGAGCAGTATGAGATCATTGAAATTGAAAAACGAGCGGAGGAAAGAGCATGGCAGAAGTAGAAGGTAGTAAAGATTTGATAAGTGTATTATGGAGTGGCGCAGATATTCTCCGATCCAAGATGGATGCAAATGAATATAAAGATTATTTACTTGGAATTGTATTTTATAAATATCTTTCGGATACATTTTTAATTAAAGTTTATGATTTGATTTATGATGAAAAGCCGAAGAGTTTAAAAGTTGCATTGGATGCATACAAAGAAGCACTGGAAGACGAAAGTGCTGAGGAACTGAAAGAGCAGATAAAGTCAGAATGTCATTACTTGATTGAACCGCAACTTACCTATACGTGTTTTGCTGATGCGGCGAGAAACAATGCATTCAATCGGGAGTTATTGCAAAAAGCTTTTAACAATATTGAACAGAGTGATCCATTGTTTGCAGATTTATTTACAGATATTGATTTGTACTCTAATCGTTTGGGAAATGGAGATCAGAAGCAAAGTGATACCATATCCAGTCTTGTTAAGGAAATTGATAAGGCAGATTTGTTGAATTCAGACGCAGAGATACTTGGAAATGCATATGAATATTTGATTGGACAGTTTGCGTCAGAGACCGGAAAAAAGGCAGGAGAATTTTATACACCACAAGCAGTTTCAAAGATATTAACAAAGATTGCAATTGCAGGGCAGGAAAACAAAAAGGGATTATCTGTATATGATCCATGCATGGGTTCTGGGTCTCTTTTGTTAAATGCCAAAAAGTATGCCACTGAACCAGGTTATATTAAGTATTATGGGCAGGAGCTAAATACTTCTACTTATAATCTGGCACGTATGAATATGTTTTTACATGGAATTACTCCGGAGAATCAGGTACTTCGCAATGGTGATACGCTGGATGGAGACTGGCCGACAGGAGAAGAGACCGATTTCAACATGGTACTTATGAATCCACCATACTCTGCAAAATGGAGTGCAACAGCCGGATTTTTACAAGATGAAAGATTCAGCGACTATGGAGTATTGGCTCCAAAATCAAAAGCGGATTATGCTTTTTTACTTCATGGTCTGTATCATTTAAAAAGTAATGGAACAATGGCAATTGTATTACCTCATGGGGTTCTGTTCCGAGGGGCAGCAGAAGGAAAAATCAGAGAAAAACTGCTTCGTGCAGGGAATATTTATGCAGTAATTGGATTGCCTGCCAATTTATTTTATAATACTTCAATTCCTACTTGTATCATCGTTTTAAAGAAACACAGAGATGGAAGAGATGTATTGTTTATTGATGCATCAAAGAAATTTGACAAAGGAAAAAAGCAAAATGCCATGACAGATGAACATATAGATGCTGTTATGGAGTTGTACAGTAAAAGAGAAACAGTAGAAAAAGAATCCTATCTTGCAAGCTTTGAGGATATTGAGAAGAATGATTTCAATTTGAATATTCCGCGTTATGTAGATAATTTTGAAAAAGAGGAAGAAGTCGATATAAATGCTCTTTTAACGCAGATGGATCAGACGGATAAGGAATTGGAACAGGCGCAGGGAGAATTTCTGTCCTTACTTAAGGATTTGACATCTACGGATGAAACTATTATGTCCTCGTTGAATGAACTGATTAGGAAGATGGAGGGGTGATAGCGATGGGAAAACCTAAAATTAGATTCAAAGGGTATGAGGACGATTGGGAACAGCGTAAGTTTGGTGATTTATATTGTAAAGTATCAGAAAAAAATGATCTTAGTTTCGGGTCTGATAAAATAATATCAGTAGCAAATATGTATTTCAAAGAAGATGTGAAGGATTCTTCTGAAGAATATATGAGAACCTATAATGTAATGAGATTAGGTGATATTGCATTTGAGGGGAACAAAAGTAAGAATTATGCTCACGGAAGATTTGTAGAGAACACGATTGGAGATGGCATAGTATCTCATGTTTTCGATGTTTTCAGACCTATAGCAGAGTATGATTTGTATTTCTGGAAATATCTTATCAATAACGAAGACGTTATGGGGAGAATAATGACTCGTTGTACTAAGGCATCTACAATGATGACTAATTTGGTGACAAATGATTTCCTTAAAGAAGAAATAATGGTGCCTTCTTTAGATGAACAAAGGAAAATAGGTAAGTATTTAGATGATCTTGACAACCTCATCACTCTTCACCAGCGTAAGTGTGAAGAAACTAAAAGCCTGAAAAAATATATGCTTCAAAAAATGTTTCCGGAAAATGGAAAATGTGTCCCGGAAATTAGATTTTCTGGATTCTCGGACGATTGGGAACAGCGTAAGTTCTCAGAGTTCGTCAAAAATGTAGCTGTAAGAAATAGAGAAGGGTTGGAGTTAGAGTGCTATGCAGTAACAAATGATAGAGGCTTTATATCTCAAAAGGATGCGCATGATGACTTCGGATATATGGTAGATGTTGATACAACAGCCTACAATATTGTCCCTCCAAATTCATTTGCATATAATCCCGCTAGAATAAATGTTGGCTCGATAGGATACTATGCAGGTACTGAAAATGTAATAGTTAGTTCACTTTATGAGGTTTTTCAGACAGCGGATTATGTTGATGATAGATTTCTTTGGCATTGGTTTAAGTCTGAGCATTTTCCGAAATGGATTGAGAGATTACAGGAAGGAAGCGTGCGTCTTTACTTCTATTATGATAAGCTTATTCAGTGTGAGATAAAGATGCCATCTTTAGAGGAACAGATGAAGATAGGAGCATATTTTAATCGCCTCGATCACCTCATCACTCTTCACCAGCATAAGTGTGATGAATTACAAAAATTAAAGAAATTTATGTTACAAAATATGTTTGTGTAACATTTTATAGCAACTTTTGAAAACATAATATAAAATAAATATAAAATACTTATTTGGGATAAATGCACGCAAAAGAATTTTACTTACGATGTAATCTAGTGCAGTATTAGATTTAGGGAAAGAGGGTAAGAATTATGATGTATCCGTTTATGACGTTAAATGATGAAACAGAAATTGTGCATTCTGATATGAATGCAGATGGAACGGTAAAAGTTTATATTGAAACCCCGGATAAAAAAGATGGATTTCATAATATGACATGTTATTTGCCGACTTATGAAATAAAAGAAATCAATGGATATTCAGATAAACAGGTTGAAGAATTTATGGAAATTATAAAATCAACGGCACATTTGATTATGGAATTTGCAAAAGAAGGGGGATTTGAACATGCCTCAGGTTTTTAAGGTAGGAGCCTACTGGATATATTTTTGGGCAAATGAAGGGAAACCGTTGGAGCCGATACATGTGCATATTGCAGAGGGACGTCCACATCAGAATGCAACGAAAGTGTGGATTACATCTGCTGGGAAATGTATCGTTGTGAATAACATATCAAATATTCCAACAGTTGCTTTGAGAAATATTGTAAGGATTATTGAAGCAAGAAGTGACGAAGTAAAACAAAAATGGTTTGAGTATTTTGGAGAGATACGGTATTTTTGTTAAACGCTTTATATTATCGTAAGTTTTTATAAAAAGAAAAATAAAAGTGAAAACTTGGGAACAGCGTAAGTTGGATAATGTAGCTGAATTCAGTAAGGGAAGAGGTTATTCTAAAGGTGATTTAATAGAGTTAGGAACACCAATTATTTTATATGGAAGATTATATACAAATTATGAAACCAGCATTTCAGATGTGGATACTTATGTAGAGGCAAAAGATGGTTCTGTATACAGTAGAGGTGGAGAGGTTATTGTTCCGGCATCAGGTGAATCGGCGGAGGATATCGCAAGAGCTGCTACCGTTGATAAATCAGGCATTTTGCTTGGTGGAGATTTGAATGTTGTAATGCCGAATGAAGATATTAATTCTGGGTTTTTAGCGATATCTATTTCTAATGGAAATCCACAACGAGAACTGGCAAAAAGGGCACAGGGAAAATCAGTGGTTCATATTCATAATGAGGAGATAAGAAATCTTCGTGTTCCATTTCCGATAAAGGTGGAGCAGAACAAAATAGTAGAGTATTTTTTTAACCTTGATCACCTCATCACTCTTCACCAACGTAAGTGATATAGATTTATTGATATTGTGCTGGACGCTTGGGAACAGCGTAAGTTATCAGAAATAGCTATAGAAAAATTATCAAATGGGATAATGAATAATCAAGCAAATGATGAAACGGGATTAAGACATATTAACGTTATTAACATGTATGATCCAGATAAGATTCACCCAGAAAAATTGACATTCAGTAATTATGATGAAGATGCTGTAAAAAAATGTAATGTTGAATGGGGAGATATTTTCCTGACAAGAAGTTCGCTGAAACCAGAAGGTATTGCAGAATCTAATGTTTTACTGGATTCAGGACGTTTTGTATATGATGACCATCTTATAAGACTTAAGCTTGATAAAGAAAAATATGATCCATTTTTTGTGAAACTTAATTTATCTGGAAGTATATTCAAAAGACAATTTATTGCAAGGGCGAAGACAACGGCATTTACAACAATAGGACAAGAAGATATTGCGGAATGTTTTGGCTTATTCCCAGAAAAGGAAGAACAAGAGAAGATAGGAACATATTTTTCTAACCTAGACCACCTCATCACTCTTCACCAGCATAAGCTATTTTGCGCAAAAAATGTAATGAAATACATAACAACCGATATAAACACACCCAAAAAGGAGGCTATTATGGCAGAATTAGAGTCCGTGATAGAGCAGAAACTTATTGAACAACTGATTTATGGTGATTCACAATGGACGTATCGCGAAGACTTAAAAACAGAAGCAGATCTTTGGAAGAATTTCAGATATATTCTTGAACAGAATAATAAGGAACGTTTAAATGGAGAACCACTTTCGGATGCAGAATTTGAACAGGTAAAGAATCAACTGCAGTTTTCATCATTCTATAAGGCTGGCGAATGGTTAGTTGGTGAAAATGGAAAAGTAATGGTACACGTACAAAGGGATACCGAACGGTTGCATCTTGTTGTGATGAATCATGAGCATATTGCAGGTGGCAGCAGTGTTTATGAGGTGATTAATCAGTACAATGCGTTAAAAATGGATGAGGATAGTAGTGTAAATGCAAGAGACCGAAGATTTGATGTTACTCTTATGATCAATGGATTGCCGATGATTCATATAGAATTGAAAAATAAGCAGCATTCGTACATGGATGGATTCTGGCAGATAAAAAAATATATTGGAGAGGGAAAATTTACGGGAATATTCTCAGCTGTACAGATGTTTGTAATCAGTAATGGGGTTGATACAAAATATTTTTCAGCTGCAAGTGATACCGAATTGAATCCGAAGTTTATCAGTGGATGGCTGGATAAGGAAAATAACGCAGTTTCCGATTATCTTGTTTTTGCAAAAAGTGTGCTTCGTATTCCTGAGGCACATGAGATGATCGCAAGATATACAGTATTGGATGAAGAGGCAAAGCGTTTGATTTTGTTGCGCCCTTATCAGATCCATGCAATAGAAGCAATTCGTGATGCTTCTAAGACTGGAAAATCTGGTTTTGTATGGCATACAACTGGATCAGGAAAAACCTTAACTTCTTATAAAGCTACCAGAAATTTGTTAATGGATATTCCGGCGATTGATAAAGCTATCTTTTTAATTGATCGAAAAGATCTGGATACGCAGACCACCATGGCATTTCAGGCATATGCGAATAATGATCTTATAGATGTAGATGAGACAGACAATGTGTTTGATTTAAAGAAAAAGTTGAAATCAGATGATCGTCAGGTGATTGTGACAACGATCCAGAAATTGCAGAGATTAATTACCAGAAAATTGCAGGAAGGTACACCGGAATATCACAAAATTAAAAACCTGAAAATTGCATTTGTTGTAGATGAATGTCATAGAGCTGTCACTCCTGGAACAAAGCGGGAAATAGAAAGATTTTTTGGAAATTCCTTATGGTATGGATTTACAGGCACTCCCCGGTTTGCGGAAAATCCATATCCACAGATGGGAGATCTGCCCCGTACTACACAGGAATTATATGGAGATTGCCTGCATAAATATACGATTCAGAATGCCATTCATGATAATGCTGTTTTAGGATTTCAGGTGGAACATAATGGACCAAAAAATAAAAAGGATGAAACGGACAGTAATCTTTATGTAACCGAAAGTCATATGTTGAAAGTACTCGAGGTGATTTTGAATAAATCTTATTATAAGTTGGGATTTCAAAATGGAAAAGGAAAGACATATGAGGGGTTACTTACAACGAGTTCCATCCAATTGGCACAAAAATATTATGATTTGTTGAAAATGGTAAAGGAAGGGAAGACAACACTTAAAATAGATGAAAAAATAAAACAGGTATTACCGGATTTCCCAAAGTTTGCAATTACTTATTCCGTAACAGAAAACGAAGAAGGTTCCCATGTAAATCAGCAGAAGATGCAGGAATCATTAGATGATTACAATAAAATGTTTGGAACAAAATATGAGATTTCTCAAATACAGGGATACAATGGAAATCTGAATAAGCGTCTTGCAAGGAAGGATGCAAAATATAAGAGCAGAAATGAGCAGCTGGATCTGGTGATTGTAGTCGATCGACTCCTGACCGGTTTTGATGCACCGTGTCTGTCAACGATATTCATTGACAGACCGCCAATGGGACCGCACGATTTGATTCAGGCATTTTCCAGAACAAATCGTATTTATGATAAAAATAAAGTATATGGTCAGATTGTTACATTTCAGGCACCAAAATTATTTAAGGAGAGTGTTGACAATGCGGTACGATTGTATTCTGCAGGAAGTACACAAACAGCTCTTCTGGCAGATTGGAAAGAGGTGGAATCGGCATTTCGCAAGTCATTAAAAGCACTTCGAATATCTGCAGAGACTCCGGAAGAAGTTCCGGGAATGTCAATAAAAGAGAAAAAAATATTTGTTAAGCTGTTTCAGGATTTTGACAAGTTTTTTGCGCAATTAAAATCATTTACACAGTATGAAGATAATATGCTGGCTGGATATGGTATTACGGAAGATGAGTATACGGATTATGCAGGACAGTACTTAAATGCAAAAGAGGAAATTAAAGAAGATACCGATGGTCAAATTGATGATCCGGGAGTGCCTGTCGTAGATGAAGATTATGAATTAATGGCATACAGTCATACAAAGATTGATTATGAGTATATTATCAATCTGATCCAGAACATTGTATCACCAGATGAAGAATCACAGGATGTTACACAGGAACAGAAACAAAAGCAGATGGATGAGGTAAAGCAATATGTGGAAGAACTCAGAAAAGATAATCCGAAAGTAGCTGAGATAATGACCACTTTAATTGGAGAAATTGAGCAGGATGTAAATAAGTATAAAGGACAGTCCATTCTGAATATTGTTGAAAATATGAAACAAGAGTGTATTGAAAAAGTAGTTACAGATTTTTGTATTACATGGTATACGTCTAAAGATGATGTTATGTATGCGGCAATGCATTATCGAAATGGAGAGATCCCGAATGAGAGTGCAATTAAAGAGACAGCAAATTTTACCAGTTACAAAGAAGTACAGGAGAGAGCAATTCCAAAATTTAAATATTATACAATGATGATTGCTGAGTTAAGAAAAACTCTGGATGAAGAAATTAAACCTCTTATGAACCATTAGGATTGATTTGTATATATAAATATTCTTTACTGTTCTTATCAGCGTAAGTAGTACAGGAAACGGAGGTGCTTATGCGAAATGATGAGAACACCACAGAACTTTTCTGTAATTATTATAAGGAATGGGTTAATGTATATAAGAAGGATGCCATAAGAGAAGCAACTTTGGCAAAATACCGAATGACACAAAAGTGGGTAGAAAAACTGGTGCCGGATTTGAAAGTATCTGAACTTACAAGAACGATGTATCAGCAGCTTTTAAATGATTATGCAAAAGAACATGAAAGACAGACAACACTTGATTTTCATCATCAGTTGAAAGGAGCAATTCTGGATGCCGTTGATGAGGGACTGATAGAAAGAGATCCTACAAGAAAAGCAATTATTAAAGGAAAAACACCAAAAGTAAAAAAGATTAAATATCTCAATCAGTTTGAACTTCATACATTGATTGCACATCTTGACATAAAGGAAAAACCAAATTGGGATTGGTTTATTCTATTGGTTGCCAAAACGGGTATGCGTTTTTCAGAAGCACTTGCAATTACTCCAGCAGATTTTGATTTTGCAAGGCAGACATTATCGGTAAGCAAAACCTGGGATTATAAAGGAACAGGTGGTTTTTTACCTACTAAAAACAAGTCATCGGTCAGAAAAATACAAATAGATTGGCAAATTGTTGTAAAGTTCTCTGAATTGGTTAAAAATCTGCCGGAGGATAAGCCGATTTTTGTAGGAGAAGAAAAAATATATAATTCAACGGTTAATGATGTTCTTGCGAGGCATTGCAGGGATTGTGGTATTTCAGTGATTTCAATTCATGGGCTTCGACATACACATGCATCACTGTTATTATTTGCAGGAGTATCCATTGCCAGTGTAGCAAGACGCTTGGGACATGCCAGTATGACTACTACCCAGAAAACATATTTACATATTATACAGGAACTTGAAAACAAGGATGTAGATCTGGTAATGAGGACATTATCTGGATTATAGAACATTAAAATTTTAAAATTGTGCTGCTTACGCTGAAGCTCTCTGTTTCATGACACTGTATACCATTATAGCAGAATAAAACAGCATGACCTGTACATACTATCAGAAAAACAAAGTAAGGAGAGACAGTATGGATCAGCAGGTTGGATCAGGGAGTCTTTGCTTTGCAAAGGCTCCTTTTATTATTGGAACAGCATCTGTGGTTGGAACCAAAGAGGGGGAAGGCCCCCTGGCAGATGCATTTGACTGTATCGGACCGGATGATAAATTTGGTCAGCAGACATGGGAGGCCGCAGAGAGCAGTCTGCAGAAAGAAGCATTGACGCTTGCCCTCGGGAAAGCAGATCAAAAGCCGGAAGATATGCGGTATCTGTTTGCCGGAGATCTGCTTGGACAGCTGATTGCCTCATCATTTGGACTGAAAACGTTTGAAATTCCACTGTTTGGACTGTACGGGGCATGTTCCACGTGTGGAGAAGCGCTGGCACTTTCTGCAATGACGGTAGCGGCTGG
>OGPY01000955.1_pt1 | contig 23764 bp, 16 predicted proteins | sample 1553121 | NCBI WGS metagenome assembly OGPY01 (sample SAMEA2580004, study PRJEB22360) | human gut metagenome
CTTGCATGTGTTAAGCACGCCGCCAGCGTTCATCCTGAGCCAGGATCAAACTCTCTGATAAAATGTTTGATTCACTCAAGATAACAACTAGCTATCTCTCGTTTTTACTGTTTATAAAAAGTTCATTCTGTTGAATGATGATTCTTAAAGAATTTTCGAGAATCGTATGTGTTTCACTGTTTAGTTATCAAGGTTCTTTTGTGCTTTTTCGCTCTCTTGCGACAGCTCATTTAGTTTATCACGTTCGTTTTCGTTTGTCAAGAACTTTTTTAAGTTTTTTCAAAACTTTTTTCGAACTCTTTTGTGATTTCGTTGCTCATCAGCAACTCGTTTACTTTACCACATTCATTTCTGAATGTCAAGCACTTTTTTGAAGTTTTTTAATTTCTTTTCAGAAGTTGTTAACTTCAAAACGGAGAAGGAGGGATTTGAACCCTCGCGCCGGTTACCCGACCTATACCCTTAGCAGGGGCACCTCTTCGGCCTCTTGAGTACTTCTCCTGACTCCGAATTCATAATACTTTATGCAATTTGAAGTGCATTTCTTTCCGAAACGCATGGTTAATTATACATAACTCATTTTACATTGTCAACACTTTTTTTGTATTTATTTTAACTTTTTTTCATATGGTTTTTACATGGCTGCAGGGAGCAGGATTTTGAGTTCAAACCAGTTGTTTTCCTGCGCTGCCACAACGGATCCATTGTATTTTTCTACGGTGCTCTTTATACTCTTCATACCATATCCATGAAGCCGCCTGTCTTTCTTTGTCGTTACCGGCATGCCGTTTTTGAACTGAATCTTTTCGTCACAGTAATTCTCTGTACGGATGCGGACAAACTGCTTCTCTCTTGTTACATAGAGCCAGATCAGCCGCTTTTGTTTTTCCTGCTGCTTTTGTGCGCTCTCAATGGCATTATCCAGCATATTACCAAATAATGCACTCACATCCATATCTTCCATAAAAGACAGCGCGCCCCCGTCTACGATAAATTTCAGTTCGATTTCTTTATTCTGACAAAGCAACGCCTTATTCGTCAGCACAGCATCCAGGATCGGATTTCCGGTCTTATTCTGTGTCTCATATACCCTGATCTCACGTTCCATCTTCTCCAGATAGCTCGTGGACTTCCCGGCAGAAGCATAGGACTGCGTCTTGAGGAGGTTGATCTGGTGTTTCAGATCATGATACTTCTGATTTACCATATCAATATTTTCTTTTGATAACTGGTAATTTTTGTACTGCATCTCCATGATATTCCGAAGGGTATCTTTCTCAAAACGGATCTGGATTTCTTTTACCTGAATATGATATGCATACAGTACAGCAATTCCACTTAAGTCTACAAGTGTACGGATAATAAAAATGTCCGTGACAAAGCTTCCGCTGAACAGTCCGTCCTGATCAAGATAACTCAGATTACTCATGGCAAATACGGATGCAGCAATGATAATGACCACCAGTAATTCTCTTCTTGTAATATGAATCTCTTCGAGATCTTTTTTGAGGTTCAGTTCTATTAATGTCAGTATGGTAAAGATCACTGCATAAACAAGTATCAGTTCCACCCATTTCCAGAATTCCCCATGCATTCCTCTCGCATAAGTCAGATAATAATAAATCTGCCAGCACAGAGACGCTGCAAACTCTCCATTGATAAAAGCCTTTACGCAATAAAATCCCGCCTCTCTGAGCGAAAAAGCATTGCAGATACAAATATCTCCCAGAAGGAGTCCTACGATCACTATCATTGATGGAAGAAACAGTTCTCTCCTCACTCCATCTGTTGCTGTCATAAAAAATAAAAGGAGGGCAAACTGAACACAGCTTACTGCTGCCAGCTTCCATCTCCCGATTTTCCTTTCATTCGTACACGTGATCACAAGTACAGATAAAGCATAAGCTATGGCATAGTAATACCCTGGTGTATTTAGCACCTCTGTTGTGTTCATTTGCCCACCTCATTCAAATATTCATTTAATGCATCCAGAAACGGTTTGCGCCTGCTCCTGCTTACCTGTATGGTATCTCCATTGACGCTGACATCACTTCCCATATAATTGTCCACGTACTCCAAGTTTACCAGATAGCATCTGTTGCACCGGAAAAAGCGCTTTGCGTCCAGCTGGCTTTCCGCGTCACGGATCGTGCCCTTGGTCACAAAACTTCCCTCCGTTGTATGATAGATCAGAAGATGATCCTGTACCTCCACATAACAGATCTGTGCAATATCCAGTTTCTTTTTGCCGCCTTTCAGCGATATGGTGATAAATTCTTTTTCCTGTACTTTTACTCTGTGAAGCGCTCTCCCCATACTTTCCGAAAAAGAAAAATACGAAATAGGCTTCAGCATGTAGTCCAGAGCATTTACCTTATATCCCTGAATTGCATACTGAGGCATATTTGTTATAAATATAATGACGACATCCTTGTCCAGTTCGCGGATTTTTTCGGCGGCTTTCATTCCGTTCAGAAAAGCCATCTCAATATCCATGAGAATAAGATCGTAATCCGCAGAATAATCCGTCACGATATCTTCTCCGTCCCGAAACTCTGTGATCAGAAATTTCAGTCCGTTTTCCTTTTCGTATCGTTTCAGGTGAGTTCGTAACGCTTCCAGATCGTTCGTATCATCTTCCACTGTTGCAATACGAAGCATTTTCATCCCCCGGCCTTCTCTAATGATACTTGTAGTATAACAAGAAAAAGCACAGGAAACAATGCATTTTTTATTCCATATTTTTATTTCAGAGTAAAGGAAATAAAGTCAAAACTTCCTTTTCCTTCAAAGGTAAAGAACAGTGCTTCTCTGCTTCCAGAAACCTTAAGAGGAGTTTTAAATTCTTTCACTTCTCTGCACGGACTGACAGAAATTGATGCCACAGCTTTTCCATTCTCACTGGTACGAACATGCAGAGTTCCTTCTGCATGTCCTTTTACAGCCACACTGATCTCTTTTGTTGCCCTGAGTTCAAAATACTTAAAGCCTGCCAGGGCACCGTCGCACATATTTGCAATGTACTGATCCGGTCCGGACTCTCTGTCTTTTCCATCCTGAGTCAGATATGGACAGTCTTTCTTTGGATGCTTGATCATGCTTAAGAAACGTGTTCCCTTTTTTCCATAAAGGTTGCAGACAATATAGGACGGGTAAGTTCCTTTCCCTTCCAGCGGTCCGCCATTTAAACCGCAGGAGGTCATCTCTGCCTGATAAAATTTGCCGTCTTCGAAACGGATCTCTTCTGCCATCGCCTGACGGGAGGACTGTTTGCGGTTACTGTGTCTGTGATAGAAAACAAAATATTTTCCATTCAGCTCAATGATACTGCCATGTGTATTTCCGGTATCAAATCTTGCATGCTTCACATCCGGAACGCCTTCAAGTCCCACGTCACCGTTACTTACCAGAATGCCGCCGTACTGGAATCCTTTTACCGGGCTGTCGCTTGTCGCATAGCAGAGTTCATGACTGTTCATTGTACTGTAAATAAAGTAGTATGTACCATTAAATTTACGCATGGAGCTTGCTTCAAGGAAAGAATGACCCTCATAAGGTGTTCCGACAGACTCCTTTTCACCTGCAATGCCAATGTATGATGGTCCGTTCAATACGGTCAGCATGTCAGAAGGATCAAGTTCGAAGCACATCGGTCCATGCTCTGTTGGTTTGGAGCCATCCAGAAGGATCGGGTTTCCTGCCAGTGCAAAGCCTGTGTACAGATACAGTTTCCCGTCGTCATCCATAAAGATGCCCGGGTCAAACTGGAACGGCTCATTCTTCTTACCGATTGCAACGCCATCGCTGTATTTTACGTATCCGTAGAATTCATATTTTCCTGCCGGCTCGTCACATACAGCTACGGAGATCATCTTTGTACCGCCCATAAAATAGTACAGATAAAATCTTCCATCTGGTCCCTGTACCATATCTGGGGCAGCAAGGCCATTTGTCAGACGGATCCTCGGCGCCGCCGGGTCCTGTTCTCTTTTGTAAATGCATCCTTCGTAACGCCAGTTACCCAGGTCATCTATCGGTGCGGACCAGCAGACATAATCGCCCAGACAGAAATTCAGTCCGTTGAAGATATCATGAGAACCGTAAACGTACACACGGTCTCCTACAACATGTGGTTCTGCATCCGGGACATATTCCCAGCTTGGCATGTATGGATTTACAGCCTGTTTTGTTTTCATATTTTCCCTCCAATTTCACATTTTCAATTTCACAATTCTGATTTCGTAACTCAAAATTTATAGTCTCACTTTTATCGTATCTGCATTGTATCATGATTTTCCGTATCGGATTTCTTTTGAACGTGGTTGGTTTATTTTTCTGCGTGATCTGTGTTTTCCCGAATCTGTCCCGCATATGTTGACCAGAAATAGTTTCGTTTATAACTGTCCGCGGACATCTGTGGAACAAGAATCTCCGCACTGGTGCCATCCAGAAGGTGCTGACCCACGATACATTTCGAAGGATCTTTCTGTTCAAGTACGATTGCCTTAAGACCTGTGCAGCCCGAAAAAGCATAATCCCCGATCTGCGTCACATTCTCCGGAATCACGATCGTTTCTTCGCCCTGATATGCCTCGCTGTCTCTTGCAGTCCATATCTTTGTCTCTGTGGATATATCTTCCCATGTCCTGTGAGGTTTCTCCGGAAGTTCCACATTTACAGTCCTGTCATCGCCAAGCATCGCTTTGATATCCCGGATCAGCTGCACAGTATTTACTTCTTTTCCCGCCTGATTCAGATGAAAATTGGTGTCAAAAAACCATTCCGCTTCCATCAGGCTGTTTTTCGGATTTCCTATAACCGGAAAATCCAGTTTCTGACGCAGGAACACTTCATATGATTTCAGATCATCTGCGTCTTCCACTGCCAGCTCGTTTACCGGGCAATATCTGTACCAGACGGCTGCGCCTTTTTTCTCAAGACGCTCTGCCCAGACATTCATATACTCCAGAAATTCCGGCTGCACCACATCTTCTGTAAATCTTACTTTCTGGTTCACATCATAACCGCCCGGAAGTATATTCTTCTGACATGTATCCAGGTCAATATCTCCATAGGTATTAAAGGATTTTTTCTGATATACGCTGTCTGTCGGAAGATTTTTTCCCTTCCATACATAGTTCAGTTTTTCCAGAGCAAATCCCGGGAAATTTCCCAGCATCACTTCAAAATTTTCACTCTTTATATGGCGCAGCATCCCAAAAGCTCCGTCAGCAGCCTGCCACATATATTCTCCATTAAAATAATCTGAAAGCGTCTGCTCACTCTGTTCCGGGGAAAGGATCACAATATCCCCTTCACGAATATACGCTTCGGAAAGATCCATGACCGCCTTCGTCCCAAGTCCTGCATACATGCCAAAGTTGACAACCTCATACGAAGGAAAAATTTCGTCGATCATCTCGCTGTCACAGTCAAAAGCAACGCCGCTGCCGCCAACAAGTACGATTCTCTGTCCCGGAGTTTCCTTTAATCTCTCATATTTACTTTTCAGTTCTCCCATAAACGTATCCCCATACTGTGCAGGCAGTCCAAACCCACAGATCAGGAAAAAAATCTGCTCCACCAGAAGCACTGCCAGCGCAATTATGACAACACGTCTTACTGTTTTTTTATCCATATTTAAAACCTGAAATAAATAAATGCATTTTCACCGCCGGATGCCATCATGCCAAGCCATGAAAATTCAATTACCGTCACCATCACAACAAAACCTGCTGCCGCCAGACAAAGTCCCTTCCTGGTCTGGCAGTACTTATCAATTTCCTCGGGAATCCGTTCCAGAAGCACCCAGGTAATTCCTGTCGCAAGCAGCCGCAGAATCGCCAGGTCCTGAATGCCAAGAAAACTCATCGTCTCCGAGATTCCACTGCCCAGCGGATTCACAAACGGCTGCAACAAAATCTGCCACGCACCGAAAAGCGAAGGCGCCCGGAAAAACACCCAGGCAATATTCACAAGAAGCATCGTCATAACCCATCCAGCCGCCGGATGCAGAATCCTCTTTTTATCTTTCCTTATCCGCGAGAAGCACATAGCCACAACCATATAGATTCCATGGATCAGTCCCCACACAACAAAATTCCAGGACGCGCCATGCCAGAATCCACTCAACAAGAAAACGATCAGCACATTCCGGCATCTCTTCGCAAATCCTCTGCGGTTTCCTCCAAGTGGAATATATACATAATCCGTAAACCAGCGCGTCAGGCTGATGTGCCATCTTTTCCAGAAATCCTGTATGCTTACTGCACGGTAAGGATGCCTGAAATTTTCCATAAGCCGTATCCCCATCATACGTGCCGCACCTCTTGCAATATCTGTATATCCGGAAAAATCACAATAAATCTGAACGGCAAAAAACACGGTTCCCAGAACCGCACCAATCCCACCGGCATCCTGCGGTGCAGCATACACTCTGTCAACATACACAGCCAGATAATCTGCCACGACAACTTTTTTGTAAAATCCCCGGAGCATCAGCCAGAAACCATTCAGCAGATCTACCCGGCTCCTTGTATGTTTTTCCTTCAGCTGTCCGAGGAGATTCCCCGCCCTCTCGATCGGGCCTGCCACCAGCTGTGGAAAGAATGAAACAAACAGAGCATAACTTACAGGATTTTTTTCCGCAGAAATCTCGCCCCGATATACATCGATCACGTATGCCATTGTCTGGAAAGTATAAAATGAGATTCCCACTGGCGGGACCGAATATTTCAGTCCGGTCAGAAGTCCCAGGCACACAGCCACAGCAAAAATCAGCCAGGTTCTTCTGTGTCTGCCTTTCTCAATAGCAATTCCTGCCAGATAAGTAACAGCCGTTGTAAGCAGAAGCAGTCCTCCCGCCCAGGAACTTTCCCGTATATAGAAAAAGTAACTCACTGCCAGCAGAAAAAGTTCTCTGTGCTTCCACGGAATCCTCCAGTACAGGAACACCACAACTGGAAAAAGGGAAACAAATGTCAGTGATATAAAGTTCATTTCTTCTCCTCCTTCGCAAGCTGTTCTTTCAGATCATGGATCACTTTTTCGGTCCGGATCTGCGCTCCTTCTGTAGATAAATGATTATCTGTTCCATACAGATAGATTCCTGTATATAAAGAATCCTCAAGTTCAGAAATAACAGGAACATGCAGCTGACTCTTAAAATATTCATGCAGGCGGGCTCTTTCCTCCTGCGTGCTGTCTTTTGAAAGTGCATATTTATTTCTGGGTGAATAGGTAAAATAAACTTTTATTCCCTGATCCATAAATTTCTGAAACTCTGCATTCGCAGAATCGATATACGTTTCTTTCGGAAATGCGTTTACTGTATAATTTACCGAAAGTCCGTAAATCGGTTTTTCACTCGTAGAATTCGGGCGATATACGACATAATCCCCATACTCATTGTAACTTGGTTCCTCCACTTCATTTCCATCCTCATCATAATCTGAAGCCCGGATGTCGTAATTTTTTCGTTCCATATCCTGTCTTGCCGTCTGGTATGCAGAAAAAGCAGTAAAAACCTGCGTATATTCCCTGAGGTCCAAATCAGCAAACGCATCATAATTGGATTCCATCATGGCAAACGTCGCATAATCCAGTTCCTTCTGATAACAGAACTGCCTGTTTGCCGCATCAAACTCCGGAGAGTCCAGAAGAATATCTCCTTCCTTCATACAGGACCGGATCAGTTCAAGCTGTGGAAGTGCCGGCGAATAAGCAAAGACTCCCATATTGACTACCTCATAGTCAGGAAAAGCCTGATCGATCATCGCACTGTCGTATCCAAATCTTGTCGAAGATCCGGAAAACAGGACAATCTTCTTTTTATCCTTCAACGCCAGCAGACGGTCGTATTTGTCCTGGAAGGTATCGAAATAATTTCCACTGTAAGCCGGAGCCTCGATCGCATTGATATGCAGGGTACGAAGCATAGCACAACCCTGAAATGCATAGTCGCTGATCTTCTCCAGATCATCGTAGATATATAACTGTTCCAGTCGGCTGTTCCTGAATGCCCACTTTTCGACTTCATGAATCCCCGGTGAAAGAATGACTGTTTTGCACTCTGTATCTGCAAAAGCTTGTTCTCGGATCGTTCGCACCGGCAGACCTCCAAGAGTGGATGGAACACAAATCTGCTGTGCCTTTCCGGTATAGCCGGTTATGACTGCAAAGCCTGACACTTTTTTGTACACAAAATCTGCCTCGTCTGTCCAGGGAACCCACTGTGCATACAGCACACTTCCCTCTTTCCACGCAATCCTGCTGCCAAGTCCCACAGCCTGACCACCTCCATCAGCTCTGGTATTCCATCCAAGTAACGTATACCCATCTCTGGAAAAAAGCTCCGTTCCAGTCGAAGTATTGATTCTCTGATGTGTACCTCGATAGCAGATACTTACTCTGTCTGAATCCCCTGAAATATTCTGTCCGCCATTGGCATCATATATAATCTCATATTTTCCTTTTTCAGCCTGGATACAGATGCTCTCTGAATAATTTACTTCATGCAAAACAAGATTTACTGTTTTTCCATCATCCTCTTTTGTTATTTCGGTTTCGCCATGATAATCTGTGCCAAAAAACTGCCAGTTATCATCCAGCGTGACCGTAAAGCTCACATCACTTCCAGATTTTATTGTTCTGGCAGGATCTGTTACATGGTAGCCTTCTCCGGCTTCCAGAACGATATGACAGAGATTTTCTTTCTCCGTGTTTTTCTGACCGCATCCGGCCATTCCTGCTGTCAGCAGAAGAAGGAATATCCCAGATACCATTTTCAATTTTCTTTTGCGCATGAATCAAATTCCTCCTTCCATTTCTGACTTAAACTGACTGGCGGCCTTCCGGCATATTTAAGGCACAGTTTCACACTTACTAACCTTATATATACCAGAAGACCGCCTCATTATAACAGCCCTTTTAGGCTCTTTATTTATTTGTTTTTTCTTGCTGCGATTGCCTGCTGCTCTTCCGGCAGATCTTTCTCTATTGTAAAGAAGAAGATCAGGACTGCACAGATCACATAAGCAATTGTCTCTACCCAGATATATCCGACAGAGATTGCTGTCTGTGCTGCAGCTGTCTGTGCCGCAGTACCAAGTGCGATATCTGCTGCCTGGTCATATCCACTGGCATTTAAGATCGCACTGAAAATAGAGTTGCATACAGGAGTTGCAGCTACCATGATGGAGCTGTAAATAGACATTGTCAGTCCATCTGTACGGATTCCTGATTTGTATTCGATATGATCGATGACATCCGCAAGCATTGCAAGGATCATGTAGCATGCCGGAGCAGATCCGAGGCATTTCAGTGCAACACCGATCGCTACAGGAACGATCTGTCCGTTTCCCATAATTGCGATTACGCCGCCGACAGATCCCAGAAGCATACCGATCATACATACGATACGTTTTCCAAATTTGTTACAGAGAGGTACGATTGCCACGGCTGCCACAGCCATCGGAACTGCACCCATGATGCTCAAAAGTGACTGCGAAGCACCCCAGGCATCTGCTGTTCCAAAGAAAGTATTGTCCATTACCCATTTACAGAAATAAGTCATGGAACCATTTTTCATTGCACCGCTCCACTGGAAGCCCATGTAGAACAGCATAACGATCCACCACATTTTTTCACTGGTAACTGCGGAAAGCTGTTCTTTCAGAGAAGCAGTTTTGACTGTTTTCTCCTCTGCTGTTCCCTCAGACATCTGCTCCTCTGTTACACGCTCACGTGTGAACTTGAACTGTAAGAAGATCGTCAGTGCAGAGAAAATAGCAATCGCTGTCATAGCTACCAGCCACAGATGCTGATTTTCTTTCAGTGCGAAAGAAACCAGGATCGGGAATACCATAGAACCTGCACCCATAACGGCAAGTCCTGCCACATTGGTAAAGGAAGCCAGGGCTCCTCGCCGCTTACTGTCTCTTGTAGATACAGGGATCAGTGTGGAGTTTGCTGTATTGTAGATCGGATAAGCTACTGCATAAAACAGATTGTACGCGATCGCGATCCACACCATCTTGGCAGTTCCCTCAAAAGGAACTACGAACATCAGTACAGAAGCAATGGACAGAGTCAGTGCGGACAGAAGGATCCACGGTCTTGCCTTTCCTGCCATTGTTCTTGTACGTTCAATAAGCTGACCTACGATCAGGTTTGCTGCCACGATCAGGATGGTCGAAAACAACTGTAAGGTTGTCAGAAATGTCAGATTCAGTTTCAGGACATCTGTAAAATAGTTCTGAAGGATACTGGTAAAAATACCGGAAGCCAGAAGTGCTCCGAACGGTCCGATAAAATATCCGATCAACATCTCCGGAAGTTTTACATCATCTGATTTGATTCTGGAACCGGTCAGTGGGCCGTTCCAGAAATCTTTCTTTTTATTGCTCATAAAATCAATCCTTTACTACTTTGAAGAAGGAAGAAATAATTGTACAGATCAGAGCAACCGCACATACGATCATTCCAATGATTGCACCCTTTAAATCTGCCATGTTCTGAGCGTTGTTTTCAAAAGTCATGATTGATCCGATTGCAGCGATTCTGCTGCTGACAAACTGAATCAGTGCATACGCTGTCAGTACACCGCACGCTACCGGAAGAATATCCAGAATAGGTTTTGCTCCCATTTTTACAGAAGCTGCGATCATAACGATCTCAAGGATAGCAGCCACAGCCAGGCAGGCTACGATTGCATTATCAACGCCAGAATTTATAAAATAATTTGTTTTGCAGTTCATCATATACAGAACCAGTCCGGCAACAGTCACAAGAGCAGTGATTACGCTTAAGACCAGTCCTGCGCCCATTTTTTTCTTTTCAGCCATAGTTTCGTTTTCCTCCTTACTGCTCTTTCTTTTTCAGTCCAAGCAGATACATTGCTGCACAGAGTACAGTCAGTACACCGAATCCGACGCGAAGACCTGTGATCAGGTTATCGTACCATGTATTCAGTTTTTCAATATGTGTAGTAGTTGCCATGCCATCCATTGCATTGGAATTTGCAAGTGCATAGTTCTGATACAGCATTGCCTGTTTCAGATCTGTCAGAAGTTCTTCACTCTGGCTTGCGTTTTCTACACTCCAGTATGGCCATACTTCTTCTACTGCTGCCATTGTATTGTCACCTGTGTTACATGTCATGGTTACACCGTTGTGTACAGCCATGCGGATCTTTGTATAGGTAGGATCCTGGATGAAATCCTCAGACATCAGTCCCTTGAATCCCCATTCTTTACGAACGATGTTCAGAAGCAGTCCTGTATGTGCATTACTTGTCACACAGCCAACACGGTTGTATGTAGTCATTACAGCAAGCGCATTTGCATCTTCGATACAGGACTGTACACCACGCAGTTCATTTTCACGGGCAGCCTGCTCTGTCATAAACTCGGCAATACCTGTACGGTTGATCTCAGTGTCATTGAATGCCAGATGTTTCGGTGCAATCAGTACGCCATATTCATGTCCGGCTTCGATGATTGCTGCACCCTGACCAGCTGTCAGAACTGCATCTTCTGAGAAGTATTCATGGTTACGTGCATTGTAAGGTGTACGATGAAGGTTTGTTCCAACGCCCCACCAGATTGCTGTGTTTGCCCACAGAGAATAGTTACCGATTACTTTACCCCATTCTTCTGCCAGCTGTTTGCTGAATGTCTGGCCGATTACAGTTTCAACTGCCATAACACCCATCTTGTAATCACGGTTCGGATCATCCTCTGCGATCACGCATGGATCTCCTGTGGAATCGTCTGAGTTTGCATACTGTCCCAGAGGATAGGAGTTGAATCCGTTCGGTCCGTCGTTCTGGATAGCTTCCGGAGAAGTAATAGATTCGATCGTTTTTGTGCTGGTTCCACCAAGTCCTGTACGGATCAGGCATTCTTCCAGTGTGATCTGATCCATCAGAGTACTCCATCTTTCATCTGTGATGTCGTCTACACCTTTCAGATTTGCCAGAGTCATTCCATTGTCTGCGCCAAAGGTTACAGAAGACGGATCTCCGTTTGCTTCGATATCACTATAGTCATCAGCCATAGCACTGATCATCTCATCTGTAGCTGTCAGATCTTTGTATGTCTCCGGCCAGGTTCCTTCCCAGTCGTTTCTGCTTAAGTAAGTAACGGTGTCTTCCATCCAGTTGTTCAGATCTGCATCCTGAAGTTGATTTTCCACCGGTGTACCATTTAAGGTTACAGCGAAGGAAGAAGAATCAAAATCTCCAAGTTCCCATGTCTGTACGTTGTCTTTGTTTCCATCAACCTTCTGGTCCTGTGCAGCAAGTACATTGTTTACAGCCTCATGTGCACCATTTCCAACTGTGAAGTAATAAGTTCCGTTGTCCAGGATCCAGTTACCGGTTGTACCTGCTTCGTTATCACAGATGCTGTCCCAGCTTGCCATATCCTGTGCATCTGCTGTGATCGTAACAGTCTGGCTTTCGCCTGGCTCGATCATATCTGTTTTTTCATAATCCAGAAGCTGTACTGCAGATTTTTCTACTTTGTTCTCTACATCGTAGTCTGTATAAGGAACAGAAGTATAAAGCTGTACAACATCTTTACCTGCAACATCGCCGGTATTCTTAACCTCAACCTCTGCTGTTACCGTTCTGTTCTCCAGATCTACATCCACGCTCTTAAGAGTCTGTTCGAAGGTTGTATAGGAAAGACCATATCCAAATGGATAAGATACTTCATCATCATAGTTCCAAGCTTTTCCTGTAGAACTTCCTACAGCTGCATCTGCATTTCCCTGTCCAAGTACAGTGTCTGCATATCTGGTTTCGTAATATTTATATCCTGTATAAATACCTTCTGCTTCAACTTCTTCTGCATTGATATTTACAGTCGGATCTGCATTGATCCACTCATAATTTCCGAAGTTCTGTGCTGCCGGTGAGTTGGCATTTGTTACAGCATAGGTATCTGTCAGATGACCGGACGGGTTTGCCTCTCCAGAAAGAATATCTGCAACACCATAGAAACCATAGCCTCCCGGAAGACCTACTTCCAGGATAGCGTCTACGCCGTCATTGTTTTTGATCTCATCAATCTCCATTGCATTTGCATTGTTCAGCATAACGATGACTTTACCGCCGTTGCTTTCTTTTGCTTCAACTGCAGCATTGATCAGGTCACGCTCATCATCACTTAACCCAAGCGGATCGGTCTGGTTCAGATCCTGAGATGCATCCACGCCGTCCACACCCGGAAGGTAAGTTCCGTTCTCTGTAGAGGAACGTCCAATCGTTACCAGCATGACATTGTAATCATCCATAGATTCTTTCCACTGGCTGTCTACACTGTCCATTGTTTCCTGTGAAGGCTCTTTGCTTGCAAATACGCCGTCTGTTGCAGGTGCTGTAATGTGGTAGTATTCTACGATATTTCCCCACATATTAACCTCTGTCTTGAACTCTGATTCCAGACTCTTGTACAGATTCTGAAGGTCTTCATTGATGCTGAATCCTTTTGCAGCTAATGCTTCAACAAAGTCTACAGTATCTGCATCTGTTCCTTCATTTTCAGTCAGGGAACTTCCCATGTCACCGCCCTGTACCGGATAGTAGCTGGAAAATCCAAGAAGGGACAGCTTCTGTGTCTCATCTTTTGACAGCGGAAGTGCATTATTCTCGTTCTTTAACAGAACAGTTCCTTCCTCACTCATACGTTCTCCGAGATCCTCGATGGACTCCAGAAGTTCTGTAGTGCTGGAATAGTCAGACTTATATGTATACAGATCCTCGTCTGTACTGTCTGTTACCATAGCACTGCTCTTGGTTCCAAGAAATTTGTCGATGTCTGTACGATAACTGTCTACTACAGGTCCTGCCGCAACAGAAACGGTCAGAAGAGACGCTGTAAGAGTAGTCATACCACGCCAGATATTTTTTCTGCTCATGATTTTATCTCCTTTCTTTCCCTGAAATATGGGTAAGCCTCATCGCTCAAGTGCTTCCATAATTCCCATGACCTAAATTTAACATAAATCCCAAAAACGCTCCCATTTTTTTCGCAGACTGCACTTTTTCAGCCGTAAATGGGAGCGTTTTTTTATTGAATTTTCACAAGTAAAATTTTTCAGGGAATCTTGCACAAATTGTGATATTTGTTTTTGTCTATATTGCCTATATGATAATTTATTTCTGTGTTGTTACCGGAATCTCACATGTATATGTTTTTTCTTCATCAGAGACCGTGAGCTTCACGGATCCGCTTTCTCCGGCACGGACTACAGCCATCGCCTCACCATAATAAGTATCGACGGTATCCTGTGCATAGTTACCTTCCACATAGGAGCAGGCACTTCCCAGACCTTCAAGCGTAGCATTCTCTACTGTAACTTTCAGGTGATGTTTTTCCATCGGTTTCCAGATTCCGTTAAAGTCTCCGTACTGCAATGGAACAAACAGCAATCTGCCCGCTTCCACAGTTTCCTGTTCCGGTTTGATATGAAGCATGGTTTCTTTATTTGCTGTCACCAGTGTCTGGCGGTTGATCTCACGTCCGTTCTTATCATAGGAAACTGCTGTGATCTCGCCATCCTCATATGGAATGTGGAATTTAGTCCTGCATTTTTTTACTTTGCCACGTGCAGCTTTCTTTCCATTGACCAGAAGCTCCACCTCTGCTGCCCTTGCAAAAACTTCTACTTCAGCTTTTTCTCCGGCACATCCTCTCCAGGACCAGCTCTCCAGAGCCTTGGTCAAAGCCCATCCTGTCAGGTTCAGGTTTTCTTTCTGATAAACAGGTTTCACGGCGATAAACGGACCTGTTTCCCGTTCAAAAGCAACTCTTGTGTAAGCTGCCTCTGCACGCGGCTTTCCAAGAAGGTCGATTCTTCCGTTATTTCCAGTCATTCTTGTATGCGGCATCTTGCCTTTGTAGTCTTCGTATTCAGCTGCGCCGTCTCCGGTCTCTCCGATATATTCCCATCCTGACCAGACAAAATCTCCCAGGATCCGCTTATTCTTCTTGGCAATTTCCCAGAAACTGTATGCATCCTTGCAGAAAGTCTCTGTACCGAGGATCAGACGTTTCGGGTATTTCTTCAGGTCATGTTTGTAGCGGAAAAGTCCGTAGTTGTATCCTGCGATATCCATGTTCGCATATGCATCCTTTGTTTTCCAGTCACATGGCGGGAGGGTCGCACCGATCTTCATGAAGTAATCTCCGACCAGACAGGCAAGGGTATTATAAAATTCACTTCCTACTGGTTTCTTCTTCTCTTTTTTCTCTGCTTCCTGCTTTGCAGACTGGGCGCTTTTTTCTGCCTTATCATCACTGTAAACGCCCATTCCCATAGAACTTAAGAAGTTAAAGAAAATGTTGATCCCGCAGGTTACTGGTCTGTGCGGATCCAGTTTATGAAGGTAAGAAGTCATTCTGCCGGTGAGTTCGATTCCTTTTTTCTGTGCAGTCTCTGCAACTTCATTTCCCGTAGAATACATGATAACAGACGGATGGTTGTAATCTTTCTCCACCATATCCTTGAGGTCCTGCTGCCACCATTTCGCAAGGTAATTCACATAATCATATTTTGTCTTATGGATATACCAGACATCGACATATTCATCCATCACCAGCATTCCCAGACGGTCGCAGGCATCCAGCATATCCTTGGAGCATGGATAATGTGAAGAACGGATCGCATTATAGCCATTCTCTTTGAGGATACGGATTCTGCGCTCCTCTGCCTCCGGATACGTGCAGGCACCCAGCACACCATTATCGTGATGCACACAGGCACCACGGAGGATTTCTCTCTTACCATTGATCGTAAGGCCTTTTTCCGGGCTCCATTCAAGAAGTCGGATTCCAAACGTTTCCTCTACGATATCTTCTCCAAATGTTGCCCGCAGAGTATACAGATTCGGATGATCACAGTCCCAGAGTTTTGCGTTCGGGATCTCCATACGGAAAACCGACGGGTGTCCTGTATTTTCCGCCTCTTTTACAAGAATGTTTTGATCTCCACGCAGAATTTCTACTCTCACCATTCCCGGGCAGGAAGTTTTTATTTCTACTTCAATCACTGCCGGTGCATAACTTACTGTATGAATCTTGATTCCATTGACCGGAATGTACTTCTTGTCACCTGCCCAAAGGTATACCGGACGGTAGATGCCGGTTCCGGAATACCAGCGGCTGTTTGGCTGATCAGAATTTCGTGCGATCACGCGGATCTCATTCTGTGCTTCATATTTCAAAAGCCCTTCTGTATCTACATAAAAATTTGTATAACCATACGGTCTGTATGCTGCTTTCGTTCCATTAATATAAACTTCCGCATTGTGATAAACACTCTCGAATTCAATGAGAACTTTTTTGCCGCTGTACTCTGATGGCACAAAAACATGTTTCGTATATTCGTAATCGCCGCCCAGATACCAGCCGGAGTTTCCCTCACTGACACTTTCCTCAGTACGCGGCTCACTCCGCATCGCATCATGCGGAAGTGTCACAGAATACGGTTCCTCATCTCTGGTAAGGCATCTGCATGTCCAGTTTCTGTTAAAATCTATTTTTTTCATATCAAATCTTTACCCTTCTTGTTTCTCCTCTGACCAGAGAAAATTTTTGTTCACCGAGTTCCAGAACTCCACCGTCTGCATCCGGTGTCACTTCCAGATATTCTCCATCCCAGAGCAGTCGGACTGTTCCATGGCTTCCCACCGGGAGTGTGCAGTCCAGTTCTGTAAAATACTGCATCTGTGGTTTTAATACATAAGTCGTCTCTTCTCTGTTTACGAGATCCAGTCCGGCAAAATATTTTGCCAGGAAATAGATCGGGCTTGCTGCCCATGCATGACAGAGGCTCTTGCCAAAATGATCACCGTACATGTCGTACTGTTCTTCCTTCGGCACAGACGGATCGAACTCCTCCCAGAAGGTAATTGCTCCAAGATCCAGCATGCCGCCCCAGTAGGAACGGATCTTGTCCAAAACTTCGGTCAGTTTTCCCATCTGGCACAGTACATCCAGTTCGAAGAAGTTAAAATATGGTGTTGTGATCGCCGGAATCTCATCATTTTCGAGTACGTTTGTGAGGATTTTTTCCTGCTTATCCTTATCTGCGATAGCAAATAATACAGCAAAAATATTTGCATGTCTTGTCACATTTCGTTTCCCGGAAGTAAAAGAATCGATGTACGCACCTTTTTCCTCATCCCAAAAAAACTCTTCAATGGCAGCAGTCAGTTTCTCATACTCCTGTCTGTAAGCACTTCCGTCCTTGCCAAGCTTTTCGCTGATCTCTGCCATCACACGGAAGCATGCCGCATAAAGCATCTGTTCTGCACAGAGCGGGCCATCTTTGTCCATGTCTGCCCAGTCGATATAAATCCAGTCTTTTTCCTTTCCGATCAGGAAACCGTGTTCATCACGTCTGCCATTGCAGAATTCCATAAGGGAAACCATCTTCGGATAAACCAATTCCAGGAAATCTCTGTCGCCGTATCCTTCATTATGATAATCCACGCCCAAAAGCCACAGAAGAGAATAGTCTACGATCGTATTGATATGTCTCGTCATCGGGTCATTGCCGCGCAGTGCCAGAATCGTTCTCTGGTCGATATCTGCATCTGCCATCAGATAACGATTTACAAAAAAGCTCTGGTATGCATCACCGGACCAGATCCATTTGTCACGTTTTGCCCCATCAATAAAAAAAATGCCGCTGCAGAGGCGAAATGTATGCTCTGCCACAGACCAGATCTGGTTCAGGCGTTCCTCTCCGCAGTGAAAAGCAGCTTTTACCGGAATGTCTACATACTGATGGTTTGCTTTCAGGGTAATCTCTCCTGGTTTACAATCCGGGATATAAGCAAAATGTACTGCACAGCACGGGCACTTTCCAGTCTCTTTGTCCGCCTGCCAGCTGTAATAGCAGTTTACCGGATCGACTGCTTCTTCCATGGATTCGCCACAGCAGATCAATATCGGCTGATATCCGTTTTTGAACTCTGCTTCCAGAACTGCATTCAGCTCTGTCTCAAATTCATAGAGCGTTCCGCCGTTGTATTCTGTTACGTTGACTGGTTCATATATTTTCTCGCTGTATTCCCAGACTGTCGGATTCTGTTCCGGTCTGGTGAAATATCTGCTTCTTCCTGCCGGCTGCGGTTCCTGGTCATAATCTTCTGCTATCCATCCTTTGTCTGAACAGATTACATCACCTTCTACATAAATGCATGGAAAAGCCTCAATACATCCTGCATGAACTGCGATCGCCACTTTTCCCGGTCCGCAGGTGATCTTTTTTCCAAATGGGTATTTCTTTTCTCCTGCCAGTACGTGCCCGATTGCATTGGAATATACCGTAAAGAAAGTTTCTTCTTTCAGATGATAAGTACGGCGAAAAGCGACACGGTTGCGGAAGCCTTCGCTTTTCCAGAAAGCCGGCCAGCCGAAACCTCTCTCCACACGGCTGAAGTTCTGTTTCATTCCATGATATAGTTCAAAATCCCCCGGATACCAGATCCAATAACTTTTGCTCATTCCCGATTCCTCCAAGTCTTGTTTTCATCATATATTTTCTACTTTAACTATACGGGCTGTTCACGCCTAAAGTCAAACACAGTTGACGTTCAAAAAGCAGCCGTTCACGCAAGACAAAGTCAGCCGGGATTTCTGTTGGAAACTTAAGGTTTCTATGATACACTGAATCTTAAGAAAAAACGAATCTGTATAAAGGAAAAGAGGGATTTTTATGGGCGAGATCATTGAGGAATTTTTTAACGGATACTGCCGGAATTTTGACATGACACAAACTGTGATCTGTGAATTCGAGCAGCTTCCAGAGGGGATTCGTCTTCTTGATTCAAGCTGCGAATACGAGGTCTGTCAGTATAGCAAAGACTGTACTCTCATGAAACAGGCACTTGCCAGGGAAAAAAAATGATCTGTACACAAAAACAGCCGGAAGCTTAACTGCTCCCGGCTGTCTGTTTCTCAAATATTCAGTTAATCCCATCCACCATATTCCTGAATGGTTTCTTCTACTCTTCTTCTGACCTCTGCTGCGATCTCTGTTGATTTCATGTCCTTGTATTCGTCATAAAACATCGGTTTCAGGAAATGTACCTGAACGGTCAACGGAGCCGCTGAGCCTGTGTCAAATGCCTTGTAAGTGTCGATCAGTGCTACCGGAACGATCGGGCATCTGGCTTTCATGGCTGCCTTGAAACTTCCACCCTTAAATTCCTGCGGATGGTTTCCATTCTTGCTTCTGGTCCCCTCCGCAAAGATAAGATAATTACGGCCGCTCTTGACTTCCTTCGTGACATTGAGGATTACCTGCATGGACTGTCTGATATCCTCTCTGTCCATGATAAAAGCCTTCATACAGGTAAATACCTGCTTCAGAAATGGAACATTGCCCACTTCTTTCTTGGCTACAACAGAAAACGGCACCGGGCAGGCATCCAGGATCGCCAGAACGTCATACAGTCCCTGATGATTCGGATAAAACATAAAACCATTCTCCGACGGAATATTCTCTACTCCGTAGGACTTGATCGTAATGTTTCCGCCTGTATTTGCCTTGCGGTCGATTTTCTTGAGCAGCGCATAACGCTTTTCTTCCGGATAATCATCCACATGTCCCGCATACCAGTTCAGCATAAACCATCCATAAGGCACAAAGAAAAGATTTCGTAATACCATCATTATGATTCTTTTCATGCTACACCTCCCCAGGATTCTTTCAGCTTAATTTTGAAGCGATTTTTTCTTCGTATCCTGGATTCTTCTTGATAAATTTATCGTAGGCAACGGTGTATTGCTGATATGCATCTGTCTTCATGAACAGTGCATATTTCTCTGCTGCCTGTTTGTTCATATCATTGGTAACATCTGATGGTGCAAGTATATAGTACTTATTGTCATCCTTTTTCTGAGTCATATAAGTACTGATGCACGGATAGCTCTGTCCGTCCTTGAGTACCAGATCATAGGTGATGTACATGAACGCATAATTGCCGTCCTGATAGATCTTGTCGCAGCTATTGATCTGGATCTTCTCCGGAGAATGTGCTGCAAAATACTTGATATTTGCATCTATCTCTGCCTGAAGATTGTCATCTGCCTTGGTCACTCCATAGCATTTCTTGATCTTATTTTCATTGCCGCTCTCGTAGGATTCGATCAGGGTTTTGACAACTCTTTCCGGTGTTTTGTGGCTGACGCCACAGCTTCTCACAGCAAAAATGATCACTATGAGTAAAACTATCAGCACAACGCCTCCCGCAATATACTGTACGGGAATATCCATCTTTCTGGATCTGCTCTTCTTTTTGCTTTTGGAAGTCTTAGGGCTGGTTGACTTGCTGCTGCCGTTTACCTTGCGCATACCAGTCCTTGAACTTCCGGTTCTCCTGGTTTCCAGTGCAGATCTTCTGATATTGGATTTTGAATGTCCGGTCTTTCGGCGGCTTTTGGTATTCTTACTGCTCCTGGCAGTAGTTTTGCTGCCGCTGTTTAATGTGACATATTCCTTCTCCATGATGATCTAACGTCCCCTTTATTCTTCCGTGCTCTCCTGTACTTCATCACTTGCTTCATTCACAGGTTCTTCTGCTGTCTGCGGATTCTCTTTGTCTTCTTCTTTCTCTCTGACTTTCGCAAAGCTTGCAACGGTCACTCCGTTGGAAAGATTGATCAGTTTTACTCCTGAGGTGATTCTTCCCAAAATAGAAATATCAGCGCACTGCAGACGGATGATAATTCCCTCTGTGGTGATCATCATGATCTCATTTTCTTCATTTACAGCTTTGGCACCAATAACGTTACCTGTCTTCTCAGTGATCTTGTAGCACTTCACGCCCTTACCGCCTCTGTTCTGGCAGGTGAACTCACTGATGGAGGTTCTCTTACCCATACCGTTCTCAGAGACAACAAGGAGATAATATCCCTGCGTATTAAGCTGCATAGCTACAACTTCATCACCATCCAGCAGATTGATACCACGAACACCCATGGAAACTCGGCCTGTGCTTCTTACATCTGTTTCTTTGAAACGGATGCACTGGCCATATTTGGTTACCAGGATAACGTCCTTCTTATCATCCGTTGCCTTTACTTCGATCAGTTCATCATCATCGCGAAGTGCGATCGCTGCAAGACCTACTTTGCGGACATTTGCATAATCCTGGATCGGAGTTTTCTTGACAAGTCCCTTACGGGTTGCCATCATCAGGTAATGTCCTTCTTCAAACTTGCTGATTGGAATAACTGCTGTAATGCGCTCTCCCGGCATCAGCTGCAGAAGATTGATGATCGCAGTTCCTCTCGCTGTTCTTCCCGCTTCCGGGATCTCATATGCCTTAAGACGGTATACTCGTCCAGTGTTGGTAAAGAACATCACATAATGATGTGTCGTTGTCATCATCAGTTCTTCGATATAGTCATCGTCCAGAGTCTGCATGCCCTTGATTCCTCTGCCGCCTCTGTTCTGGCTGCGGAAGTTATCTACAGTCATACGCTTAATATAACCAAGTTTGGTCATTGTGATAACTGTATTTTCTCTCGGGATCATATCCTCCATGGAGATGTCATATGCATCAAATCCAATGGCAGTTCTTCTGTCATCGCCATATTTCTCAGCAATTGCAAGGATCTCCTCACGAATGACACGGAGAAGTGTATTTCTGTCTGCAAGAATTGCCTGTAATTTGCGGATTCTCTCCATTAATTCTGCATATTCTGCTTCCAGCTTCTCTCTTTCCAGACCGGTAAGAGCCCTGAGACGCATATCTACGATCGCCTGCGCCTGAACATCTGTCAGTTCAAAGCGATCCATTAATTCCTGCTTCGCGATCTGAACGTTTCTTGCGGCACGGATGATACGGATAACTTCATCGATATTGTCCAGTGCTTTGAGCAGACCTTCCAGAATGTGAGCACGTTCCTGTGCTTTGTTCAGGTCGTATTTGGTTCTTCTTGTCACTACATCTTCCTGATGTGCAAGATACTGCTTAAGCATCTCCGGAAGAGTCAGGACCTTCGGCTGAAGGCTTCCGTTTACGGAAACAAGGCAAAGCATGATCACGCCAAATGTATCCTGAAGCTGTGTATGCTTATAAAGCTGGTTCAGGACAACATTTGCATTGGCATCTCTGCGGAGGTCGATGCAGATGCGCATTCCCTCACGGCTGGAGTGGTCATTCAGGTCTGTGATTCCGTCAATCTTCTTGTCGCGGACAAGTTCTGCGATCTTTTCGATCAGACGGGCTTTGTTTACGAGGTATGGAAGTTCTGTGACAATAATGCGTGATTTGCCGTTTGGCAGTGTCTCGATATTTGTCACCGCACGGACACGGATCTTGCCGCGGCCGGTACGATATGCTTCCTCAATTCCTCTTGTTCCAAGGATCGTTGCTCCTGTCGGGAAATCCGGTCCTTTGACGATCTCAAGAAGTTCCTCTATCGTTGTCTCTCTGTCTTCCTCGATAATGTTATCAATGATCTTGACAACTGCATTGATAACCTCTCTTAAGTTGTGTGGCGGGATGTTTGTCGCCATACCAACTGCGATACCGGAAGTACCGTTTACAAGAAGGTTCGGATAACGGGACGGAAGTACAACCGGCTCCCGTTCTGTCTCATCAAAGTTCGGCTGGAAATCAACGGTATTCTTGTTGATATCAGCAAGCATCTCCATGGAGATCTTGCTCAGACGAGCCTCTGTGTATCGCATCGCAGCAGCACCGTCACCATCCACGGAACCGAAGTTTCCATGACCGTCTACCAGCGGATATCTGGTAGACCAGTCCTGTGCCATATTTACAAGTGCTCCATAGATAGAACTGTCTCCATGAGGGTGATATTTACCCATGGTATCACCGACGATACGGGCGCATTTACGATGCGGCTTGTCCGGACCGTTGTTCAGTTCGATCATGGAATACAGAACCCTTCTCTGTACCGGCTTCAGACCATCTCTTACATCCGGAAGAGCACGTGAGGCGATAACGCTCATGGCGTAATCTATATAAGATTTCTCCATGGTCTTCTGCAGATCCACCTCATGGATTTTGTCAAAAATATTGTCTTCCATTTTTTATTCTCCTAGATATCCAGATTTTCTACAAAGCGTGCATTTTCTTCGATAAATTCACGTCTTGGTTCAACTTTGTCACCCATAAGAGTGGTGAAAGTCAGATCGATCTCAGATGTAGCAGATTCGTCCATAGTTACTTTGAGAAGGATTCGTTTCTCCGGATCCATGGTTGTCTCCCAAAGCTGCTCTGCATCCATCTCTCCAAGACCTTTGTAACGCTGGATCTTGTTGTTATTATCACGTCCGATCTCCTCAAGGATGCGGTTTAGTTCTGCATCATCGTAGGCATACCAGACTTTCTTGTTCTTTTCTACCTTGTACAGCGGCGGCTGTGCCAGATATACATAGCCCTGCTTGATAAGTTCCGGCATGAATCTGTAAAGGAAAGTCAGAAGAAGTGTCGCAATATGTGCGCCATCGACATCGGCATCGGTCATGATGATGATCTTGTGATAACGCAGTTTGCTGATATCAAAATCTTCATGGATACCGGTTCCGAAAGCTGTGATCATTGCCTTGATCTCTGCATTTCCATAGATTCTGTCAAGACGTGCCTTCTCAACATTGAGGATCTTGCCTCGAAGCGGAAGGATTGCCTGTGTCGCACGGTTTCTCGCTGTCTTGGCAGAACCGCCCGCGGAATCTCCCTCTACGATATAGATCTCGCAGTTCTTCGGATCCT